>Ga0247841_10001564_pt1 | contig 50430 bp, 54 predicted proteins | sample LaCruzMarch2015__2_FD_192410 | JGI IMG/M metagenome (GOLD analysis project Ga0247841, IMG submission 192410) | Freshwater microbial communities from meromictic Lake La Cruz, Castile-La Mancha, Spain - LaCruzMarch2015_18m | ecosystem: Environmental > Aquatic > Freshwater > Lake | place: Spain... | reverse complement strand
ATTGAATCTAGTCAATTTTTTTATTTTTTCTATATAATTATCCTTTTCCTCTTCTTCAATATCATCTTTCTCATCTTCAGAATATTCCTCATCTGATTCTTCATCAAAATATTCAATCTCTTCTTCAACTTCTTGATAAATTTCAGGTTTTCTAATATTGTGTGCTTCATCAATAAAGATTTTATAAAAATTAGATAAAATGTCAGATGGAATTTTATCAATACTGTTGTAAACACAAATATAGATGTCATAGTTATTATCAATATTTTTTGTATGATTATTACCAATTAATAAAATTTTATTCTTGAATTGAGGTCTTTTTTGACAAATTTCTTCATACATTTGTTCCATTAAAATAATTAAAGGAACTAAGATTAAATATTTTTTATCTTTTTCTAAAGCATGAATAATAATAAAATTTTTTCCTGTACCAGTAGGTAAATTGATAATTTGGTTTCCTTCTTGTTTACATAGTTCAATACATTCTTTTTGGTAATCTCTAATTTCATAATTTTGAGTCTCTTTTATGATTGGAGGAATATTATAAATATTTTCACAATATTCTATTATATCTTTTTTATCAAATTGTATATCTTCAAAGAGTCTAAACTTCTTTTTTTCAAATAAAGTATTTGATAGAATAGAATCTTTAGGACGAGTGATTATTTGTTTTTTAAATCTTATAGTTAATTCTCCTGTATTTTCATCAATATATTGATTACTTCCAAAAAAGGTTGCACAATCTCTCCAATTAACATGTTTTCTACATTTGGCTTGTCCGATAGTATCAATTAAATTACAAAAATCTACTCCAGTATCGTTCTTAGTCAAACTATATTTTTCTTTAAAATCAACATCAATTCTATCATAAGGATAGAAAGTTTGATTTTTAGACTCTGTTAATTTGATACAAGAATATAGTTCAAAAATTCTCCACAAATCATTATTGTCAAAGACAGTTTTATTGTAATTTTTTAATTTTTTATATTCGTCGTATATTAGATTTTTAAATAAATCTAATTGTTCCATTATATTTATATTTAAAATTAAAAAAGACCAATATTCAATTTTAAAAAATTTATATTTAAAATAAAGATGAAAATAGCAATTTTATACACAGGTGAATTAAGAACAATTAAAAAAACCATAGATTACTTTATAAAAAATGTTTTGAATTTATATGATTGTAGTATTTTTGCATCCATACAAGGGAGTTCCTACGGTCAAAAACTTGATGAAAATGAATATTCTAACTTTCTTAAAGATAAACTTGGAGAAAGATTAAAAACATTAAAATGGATTGATAAAGAGAATGGAGAATATATTAATATTTCCAATAATATTCTTAATAATTTTAATTTTTATAATTTGGATCATAGAGGTTTAAATTATCTGAAACAAAAAATAGATTATAACAGGGTAAAAGAAACCGAAAATATAAAAAATTATTTAAAAAGTAGTGGAACTTTAATTGAACATTTTCAAATATATCAAAGTTATTTAAGTATGATAGAATTTGAAAATGTGAATAATTTAAAATTTGATTACGTAATGAGATTTCGAACTGATACAATACTTTTTAAAAAACTAAATCTTGATATCTTTAATTTTTCTAAAGAAAGTTTTAATAAAAAATTAAGTTTATATCAAAGTGAGAATATATTAGATACTACAAATAAAATAATAAACTCTTATATATTTCCAGATTTTATAAATCAAAATAAAAAAATAATTAAGAATGAGATTAGAAATATTTTTGAATATTTAAAAAATGAAAAATTTGTATTTGTTATAAGAGCTAATCTAATTTATATAACTAAAAGAGACAATATGGATATTATATCAAATATTATTAATGAGTATGCTAAGAAAGGACATGAATTAGAACCGAGTCATTATTGGAATGCTGAAAATCAATTTAGATCCATTTGTTTAAGAAATGGTATAGATATGTTTAATTTTGAGAATGAATCAGGTCAAGAGTGCTTTTATAACTTTGATAAAGATAGTTTTGTAGATGATAAAACTATTTATGGAATTATACGATCATAAATAAAATTAATTTTTAAGACTAAAAATCTTAAAAATTATGAATACTTATCCTAAACTCAAAGGAATAAAATTTTCTAAAGAGTTCTTAGAGAATATGTATGATAATATGTGGCAATACTTTAATTTAGATGTTATTCAAGATTTATTTTATAAACTTGGAACAAAAGAAGAATTGAGAATAAATATAGATAACAAATGTATTTGTTTTAAAGGAAATAGTAAAGATGGTCATTACTTTTATATTAAAGATTTTAAAGCATATGGAACTTTTGAATGTAATTTATTAAACAATGAAAGCGACGACGGAGTTTGTCATTCAATTGCCATTATTTTTGCTTTGAAAGAATATATACCAAAATATTGTAAACTTTTTAATATTACAATTTTTCCCAAAACTAAACTTGAATATATTAATAATTATTTAATCATCTTAAAGTTTTATAAATGGTTAATTGAATCCAAAACCTGGGATTATGTTATAGAATTTCATTTTCCAAAAGAAACAAATAGAAAGTCTAAAAAGGCTTTAGTTTATTTAGATACTGAAATAAAAAGATTATTATTAGTTAAAATTAATTTATAATGTTAACATTATAAATTTATACTATTTCTTGTCTACACATAGGACAGTCTTTTTTAATTAACAAACTTTGAATGATACATCCTTTATGAAAATAATGATTACAGTTGGTTTTAATAACGTTCATATTTAAAGGTTCTAAACAAATTGGACAATCTTCATTTAGACTTTGATTTATTTCAGAATATAAGTTATGTTGATAAAAGAAGATATCTAAATAACATTTAAAATAAATGAGAGAGATAGTTAAAAAATTAAATATGATAGAAGATACAATTCCGTAAATAGAAATAAAAAATAAAAATTGTGTATGAAACATTTCATCTTCGATTACAGTAAGATTCATTATACTAAAAAAGATAATTGCAATATTGATTGATAAAGTAACATAAGGATTGGTTTTTTTATGTTTTAAAAAATGTAAAAGATTAATTGATTGGTATGTGGTTAATAGTATATTAAAAATTGGAACAAAAATATATTCTCTATGCATTTCAATAATTAAATAAATCATAATTGAATTATGTAATATGAATGAAATAGTTAAAAAAATGTAATAAAAAACTCGAAAAATCTTAAGTAAATTCATTTTATTTCTTTTATATAGAGAGTACATTCCAAAACCAAATACTGAGAAAAATACCATATTCAAAGCCAATATAATTGAACCCATTTTTAAATTATTCTCAGAAGACATGATATTTTAATCAATTTTTTAATAAAATTCATTTTTATTCTTATTTAAGAATCTTAAGTAAGCATTTTGTCTTCCACTTGAATGATCTTTACAAATATTATCTATTTTACATTTATTTATATTTCCATCTTCATTAGAATAGTAAACTGTTTTTACCCCAAATAATTTCATGATTTGAATACAATTATTACAAGGTTTACTATTCTTTAATTTTCCTTCTTTGTCAGTTCTAATAACAATAACCTTTAATTTTTTTTCTATACATTTTAAACATTTATGATTTACATTACCACTCAAAATTTTATTTTTTCTAAATGAAAGACATTTTTCAGTATCATTAATAAAATTTTTTAAAACATTAAGTTTATTTTGATTAATGTAGTTGGCAATAGCATGTATCTCAGCGTGGTAACTGAGTATAGGCCTCCTATTCGTCGTCATTCTATCATGATTATAACCTACTGAAATTTTTTTTCCACCTATCATAATCATAGCAGCATGCTTTTGAGTCATATTCGATTTTTGAGTTGTATTCTTTAATGAATTAACAAATTTATCAATTTTTTCAGTATGCATCTATGATATATATTTCTTTTTAAAAATCATAAAAAAACAATTTTATTACAATTTAAAAAATTATTATATAATATATAATAAAAAATGGGTTTTCTTAAAAAGTTATTAATTACAGGTTTATCTATTCTTTCTTTTGCATCTCCTTTGTATGCATCAGAACAAGAATTTATGTCTTTTTTAAAAGAACACAATAAACATTATGATTCTCTTCAAGAATATAGTGAAAGATATAACATCTTTACACAAAATCTTAATTTTATCCATGAACATAATATTCAAAATCATACTTTTACTTTGTCATTAAATGAATATGCTGATTTAACACATCATGAATTTAGAAAATTAAAAGTTGGAAGACATCATCACCACCATCATCACAATCATACTGAAGAAGAACATTCTCAATTAAAAAAAACTCTTTACCCCTCTTCTATTGATTGGAGAGAAGCTTCACAAAATCCCAAAAATGTTGTAGCCGTAACTCCTATTAAAAATCAAGAACAATGTGGTTCATGTTGGAGTTTTTCAGCTATTGGTGCTACTGAAGGTGCTTGGGCTATTTCAGGAAACGAATTAACTTCTTTTTCTGAGCAACAATTAGTTGATTGTAGTTCTAGTTTTGGTAATAATGGTTGTAATGGAGGTGAAATGGATGATGCTTTTCAATATATTATCAAGAACGGTATTTGTACTGAAAATAGTTATCCTTATCAAGGCATGGATGGTCAATGTAATTCAGGATGTTCATCTGTTGGAAAATTAAATGGTTTTCATGATATTCCTGATGAAAATCACATTTATACTGAGATTCAATCAGGACCTGTTTCAGTTGCAATTGAAGCTGATCAACCTGCTTTTCAATTTTACTCTGGTGGAGTTTTGGATAACATTGAATGCGGCACTAATTTGGATCACGGTGTCCTTGTGGTTGGCTATGGAAGTTTAAATAATCAAGCTTATTGGATTGTGAAAAATTCCTGGGGACAAACTTGGGGAATGGATGGTTATATTTTAATTGCAAGAGGAAAGAATATGTGTGGTATTGGAGAATCAGCTTCTAGACCTTATTATCTTAATGAGAATATTCAAGATCATATTCATGATAGACATCCTATCGATCCGACTTTTCCTATCGATAATGAAGAGAAACATTCTGTTCATCCTTTACCAATTCATGATGAAGAGGGATCTTTTAATGATGTTGAAAATGATATTACCCCTGTTAATGATAATGAAAGTCATGATATGCATCCATTACCTATTATAAATGAAATTGAAACCGAGAATGAAGATATACAATTACCTTGTGAAAGATCAATGTATAAAAATAATTGTAGAAAAAATAGTGTGAAGAATTGCTTTAATTGTTTTTCTACTATTAATGATATTAATTTTTGTTCAATTGAATTTTATACTGATAAAAAAGGTTCTAAATCTCAAATATTTGAAGATTTTATTTGTTTTCCTCATCGAAGTTTAACTTTGAATTCAGAACATCATTTCCAAACTATGGGATGTGGAAGTGAGAAATTTAAATGTATGTTAAGTAAAGGTTGTCGTCAATTAGTTAATATATTAAAAGATTGTAACGAAGATTTAACTTGTATTTACAATTTGATTACATCTACTCAAAATGAAAAATTTTTAAATCTTGTTAATTGTTTGTATCCTCAATAAATATTCTCAATAAATAAAATTTAATTTATTAATAAATTAAATTTACTTGTGTTTAATAATCTTGGCTACAATACTATCTAAATCGGCACCAACAACTTTATCAACTACTTTACCATTCTTAAAAAAAAGGAAGGTAGGAAAGGCGTTAAACATTCTTCTAACACCTCTCTGATCACAAATTTCATTTTCTCCATCTAATTTTTTCAAATTAACTCCTTTAGTTGTTTCATGTTTAGATAACTCAAAATACTTAGGTCCAATTACTTTACAAGGAGCACACCACTTTGCATAAACATATAAAACACCTAGTTTATCCATAGAATCGTTTAAAAATAAATCTAATTCACCTAAATTATTAATTGTAATTTCCTTATCATCAGGTTCATAAGTTTGTTTATCTCCACCCATACTTTTGTAAGCTACATAATTATCACCTTTTCTTTTTGACATTTTAATTAAAAAATCATTTCTTTAAGATTAAATTTTATTAAAATTTAATGTTATTATTAAGAACTCCATATCATATAAAAAAGATTTGAATTATTATATTGTTTAATACCTTCAAAATAATATGAACGATTAGATTGTTTAATATAATTATTTGCTTCTATAATATCACTTTTATTCATTATTTCTCCATCTCTAATTATAAAAATAAAATCATCTTTCCCTTCATTGTGATTAAAATCGTTATGATTTTTTATCATTGTGTGTAATAGAATATTTTTATATTTAAAATTTTTTAGTAAATTATTTATATTAATGTTTTGAGATTCTTTTATTAATTTATCATTTTTATCTAAACCTATTATAAAGGATGATTCTATAATACTCATTTTCTTTTGAAAAATATTTACAAAAATTTCATTTTTATTTCTCTTTCACATCTGTAATAACTGGAACACAACCTGGTAAATTTTTAATATCAACTAACACATCACATAAACCTGTTCCAACTTTAGGAACTTTACCTAACATAATTGAAGCGCTTACACCTCTTGTATTTTCTTTTTCTCCATATATTCCAGCTTTCAAGAAGTTTTCTAAAGATTCTTCAAAAGATGCTTTAGCCATTGGTCCACAGTTTTCTTTTTTCAAACCATATCTTGAAATACTGGTAATGATACCATTAAAAGTCATTACATCTACCAACAAAAGAATATGAGAGTCATTAACAAAGGTACCATCACTAGATACAACACCAATAAATTCTTCTACTAAAAAGTTTCTGGCAGCTTCAATACCAAGAGTCTCATAAATTTCCCACATATCATTAGAAACTGTTTTAGTTTTATCAGCTATATCCAAACCAAGAACTTCTTGAAAGTTCGAACCTTCAGTTTCAATAAACCATTCACCATTGTCTCTTTTTTCAAAGAAAATATTTTCAATTCCTGAGATACCACATATTTTTACTTCATTTATACTTGGAATAGATACTTCTCGAAGATGAAATTGAAAACACTCTTCCTCAGTCATATCATCAATAATTTCTATTTCATTCATATCCACATAAATATCCATTCTACATAAATGATTAGGACTAAAAACACAAACTAAATCAGAATAAATACTTTCAATCTTTTCAGCAATCATATTCAAACTTATTTGATATTCAAATGTCAATTCTTTATCAAATGTAATGGCAATACCTTCAGTAAAGTTAGAATAGTCTTTTTCATAAATAGAATCAAACAAATCATACCAATTTTCTCTTTGTTTATTTGAAAAGATTTTATAGTTTTTGACAAGGTCTTTTACTTTTAATTCTCTAATCATATTTGACGCGAGTTCTCTTAGAGTTGCGATAGAATCAGCTTTTTCTTTTAAAAATATTTGACAACTTTTAGCTTTGGGTTCTCTTGTGGCATTCAACAATTCTGAAAATCTTGGAACACCAGTAACGACAGTTTTAATAGCTGATCCTGCAGTATGAAAAGTGTTTAAAGTCTGTTGAGTCTGTCTTTCACCAATACTTTGCGCAGTTGCAACACCAACTGATTCACCAGGTTGAATTAATGTTTTATAATATTGTTTGAGAATATTTTCTTTTAGTTCAGGAATCAAAGAAGGATAGATTTCAACATTTTCTAGTTGTAAATAACATTTTTTTCTAAGTTTTTCACAAATACCTATAGCAATATCTTTAGGGATTGCTATAGAAGGTTTAATGACTGAAACAATATCTTCTATCTCTTCTTCAGTTAATTTTCTCTTAATGTCCATATTCTTTTTATTTACCAATTTAGAAGTCTTACTACTCATATTCACACTTTTTGATATTTTTTATCTTATAATTCAGTTTTAAAATAAAATTGAAATTATTATATTTTTATAAAAAAATAATAATGATGAGACCTAAAATGAGAAGAAATAATAAGTTATCTGAAATTCCTAATAATAATATTACTAGATATGTCTTACTATTATCATGCTTAATTATGAATATTTCTTATTCTATGTATGAATCGATTTTTATTTATGAATTAAGAGGATTTTCATTATCAACTTTTGTTTATTTATTTTATAGACTAACTTTAATCTATAATTTTATGATGAATATTTTATTATTTTTAAGTGTATTAGAAAATGAAAAATTACATCATAATTATTTTTTCAAAATCTTACAGAGTCTCGATTTAGTTTTTTTGATAACTTTAGGGTTAAATTATAATATTAAAAGTATGATGATTTTATTTTTTATAAATATTAATACAAATTATATTTCATCTAAGTATTAAAAAAATTTTAATTAATATCTTAAAGATATTAATTGATTTTAAATAAAAATAAATGTAATTCATCTATATCCATATTAGTAGGTTCATTTTTAAAAATATAATTAAATCTAATTCTTTCATAAGTTTCATCTTCTTTCGAACCATATACAAAACCAATTGTATTAATATCAAACTTAAAATCGTTGTAATAATTTAGAATATTTATTATGATATCAAATTTAGTTGGAATTTTAGAAATTAAATAAGTTATATATTCTTTACTAAAATTTTTTACGAATAAAACAAGTTTCATCTAAATTAATCTTTATTATATATAAATATTATTTAAAATGGCCAATACTTTATTGATTAAATCATTTGGAACCATTTTAACTGATAATCAATCGGTTAAAGATGATTCTATGTTATTTAAAAGTAGTCCAGTAGATTACAATCTAAAACTCCCTCAAACTTTTGATGGTTCTTATGTATGGAGATATTATATTACACCAGTTACATTTCAGGGTTATTGTGGCAATTGTTGGGCTATAGCTTCAACTAGAGTTTTAGCTGATCGTTTTTCAATTATAAGTAAGAATTATATTAAACCATATTTATCTTCAACTGCAGTAACAATTTGTGATGGTATTCTTTCAGATAGACCTACAACAGATCCTAATTCAATTTCTCAACAAAATATAACAAAACACACAAAAAATTCTTGTTTTGGAAATTCTATAAACAATGCTTTAAAATTTTTATATGTTTATGGAACTATTGATGCAGATTGTTTTAATTATGGTATGTTATTAGACAAAGGAATTAATATAAAATTGTCTCAAGTGCAAAGTGCTTCAGATTTACCTAATTGTCAAGATATTGTTGGAAAGAATTTTGAAACCTGTGTTGATGATGTAAAAATAGCTGCTCAATATTATCGTGCTTCAACCTTTTATAAATTAGATCAAGATGAAGAAAAAATTAAACAAGATATATATAAGTTTGGTCCTGCAATTTCAGGATTTATTATGTATGATGATTTTTTAAATGAATATGATGGATTGTCCATATATATGGGTCCAAAAGAAGGTGCTAAACCAACAGGAGGTCATGCTATAAGTATTTATGGTTGGGGAGAAGAAACAATAAAAAATAAAGATGGAAAAGATGAGCTTGTTAAATATTGGATTATTGCAAATTCTTGGGGAAGAAATTGGGGTAATGATGGTTATTTTAAAATGAAAATAGGTATTAAAGAATGTAAATTAGAAGAAAATTTCTATGGTTGTCTACCAGATATACCTTTTATTGAAAATCCATATATGAGCGAATTAGATGTTAGAGAAGCTGAATTAATATTAGAAAGAAAAAAGTTTGATTTAGATCCTTTAAACGGTTATTTAAAAAGTGTTATACCTCGTATTAAAAATGGTGAATTAATTGGAAATTTAGACCCTATATTTCCGGAAGTTTTAGGATATAATTTAAAAGATTTTGTGGCTGGTAAAGTACCTTTATTCCCAGTTGTATTTGATACTATGGCTATATTACCACATAAAGGTTATCCATATTTAAAGTATATAATCATATTCGTTTTAACTTTTATATTAACTACATTAGTCTCATATTTTATAATAAAATTTATAATTGATAATATATAATAAATGACAGATATAAAAATACAAAAATCTTTTGGAACTATTTTAAGAGATAATCCAGATATAGAAAATTTGGCAAAGACTTTTCCTATATTAACGGGAGATTTATTAAAAGATGTAATAATACCAAGAACATTTGATGGAAGAGATCAATGGTATGATTATATGCCTCCTGTTTCTGAAATGCTTGAATGTGGAAGAGGTTGGATTTTTGCTTTAGTTGAATGCTTAAGCACTAGATATAATTTATTTACTCCATATCAAAGAAATATATTATTAAGTAGTGCAGAACCTTTATTTTGTAGAGATAATAACATAACAGATACCGATAAAATAACCATAACTGATAATGATTCTTCAAAAAAATTTAAAGAATGTCCTCTTTGCGTAGGTTCTATTTATTACGGATTAAAATATTTATTTACTTATGGCGCGCCCATGACTTCATGTGTTATCTATGAGGATTTTAAAAATTTAAATATTAAATCAGCTTGTGAATATAAAAGCGCAAAAGAAGTTACTAATGAATGTGACATTATTTTTACAAATAATAGAACTGTTTGTCCCAGTTCAAAAAAAGCAATGCATAGATTTAGATGTTCTACTTTTGCAAATGTAGAAAATAATGAGACAACAATAATGAAAGAAATATATAAAAATGGACCTGTAGTTTGTTCTTACCAGATATTTGAAGATTTTATCAATGAATATGACGGAAAGTCTATTTATAAAGGACCAAAAGAAGGATCTAAATTATTAGGTGGTAATAGTGGAAAGATTGTAGGGTGGGGTATTGAGAAAGATGTTCCTTATTGGATTATTTCTAATTCCTGGTCTTACGGGTGGGGAGTTGAAGGATTTTTTAAAATGTTAAGAGGAAAAAATATTTGCCAGGTTGAAAATAATATAGTTACTTTATATCCTGACTTTGCATTAAGTTATACAATATTTCCGGATTCATTAAAGATAACTGATTCAACCCTACTTGATTTAAGAAAAAAGATAGATATAGACCCATATAATTATTATGAAAAGAAAACAATTGAAGAAATAAAAACAGGAAGAGTCAAAGGTAATTTGAGTAATTTTTTTAATATATCACAAATACCCCCAATTAATAAAACAAATGCTGGAGAAATAGTTAAAGTTCCTTTTCATTATATACCAGAACACACAAAAGGTGAAACACATATCTCAGTAATACTTATTTTAGTCTTAATTGGTATAATTTTAGGTATTATAACTGGTTTTTTAATTTATAGGAGTGTAGATAAGATAAATAATCAATGAGTTGTTTATTTATAGCACTAGGATATTATATGTTAGACTCAAATCCAGATAGAATAAGACAAGATATTTGTGATTATTTAGAAAGTAATCCAAATCTTTATGAAGATGGATTAACTTTAGAAAATATAACTGAGTTAGATGGTTTAAATAAAGAACAATATATTTCTAATATGAGAAATAGAAATACATGGGGAGGAGCAATAGAAATTAAAGCTTTTTGTGATTTATATGAAATAGATGTACAAGTGTATGTTGTTACAAGTTGTAAAAAAATATTATTTAACTCTAATAAAAAACATAGAAATGGTTTAATCAAGATTTATTGGACTGGAAATCATTTTGAACCTGATATTTAATTTTTAAATTATTTTGAATTTAAAAATTTATCTTTCTAAAAAGAGATGTCAATATATTCTAAAGATGAATTAAATTTCCTTTTAGGAATAAAGAATGATAAATATGATATATTTGAAAAAATAAATGAAAAGATGAAGGAAGAAGTTAAATGGATATTTGGAACTATCATTGGAAATTTAGATTATTCTCCAATTCAAAGAATAATTCTTATATCTTTTAAAGGAGATATAATATTTTTTGTAGAAATCAACAACAGAAAGTCTTTACAAAAAACAATTTCGGAATTAGAAGCTATAAATTTTATTTATGAAGAGATTATGGATGAAATTTTAGATGATATATTTTACGAAAGAAGATTCGATTTAGAAAATATTGAATTAAATAAAGATGATATAATCATTAAAAATTTACAAAAGTTCATAGAAAAAAAAATAAACAAGAATGAACAATTAGAAATTAAAGAATTTATTGAAAAAAAGGTATTTTTGGAATTAATAGATTCTTAGAAAATATTGATAAAAAGTTAAAATCCAAAATAGAATCTTATGATAAAGATTCTAACATCTTTTCAAAATCACTTCCATCCATGTCTTCGTCAAATAATTCATCTCCTTCTTCTTCCTCTTCCTCTTCCTCCTCTTCAAATTCATCATCTTCTTCGTCTTTAAATTCTTCTTCTGAATTAGATTGTTGATTATCATCTTCGTGTTCGTCTTCATCTTCGTCAAAATCAAATTCGTCTTCCTCTGTTACATCACTTAAAACTATGTTTTGTTTCATCACTTTTTCAGGTTCTGAATTATTTCTAATTATTTGAGTAATAAAATGACCTTTTTCCAAATTATGTAATTTGTTCACATCATCAACGTATAACTCAGGAACGTTAAAAATTTTAGAAGTTTCATTTACAGTATCCCAAACATAAATTTTTGTATCTTTGTTGATAGTAAAATTAGTTGGAATATTTACTTCTAATGCTTCATACATTTCGGATGAATAATGTATTTTCATCTTTCCGTATTCTTTATTTTTAACTTTCATTCTTTCGGTCATTACTTCGTATAGAATTCCTTCCATTTTTTTTGGAAAAAATAAATAAAGAACAAAGAAGCTTTTCAAAATCAAGTTTGGGATTACAAAATTTAGCCACTTCATTGATTAAATTTAGTAAATTATTTTTAAAGTTTTTAACAGCTTCATTTCTAGTATTTTCATTATGGTATGTTCCTTTAACTTTGTCTGCAAAATCAATCATATTTTTGAAAATATAAAGATTATAAAAATCATTTCCAATTTCTTTTTCAATCTTTTTAAATTCTTCAATAATTAAACTATAAATATCTTCAATATGTTTGTATTTATTTGGTTTTAAAGGAAGAGTGATTAATTTTTGTGCAATATCTACGCAATAATGACCACAATGTTTAAAAAATTTGGATTTACATTTTTTCTCAGTATCTTCTAACATATTTAAAATATAGTCTGAAGCTCCAATATCATTACTTTCATCCCAACCACTTTCCCAATCAATTTTTAATGGACTAAAAATATTTCTAACTAATTTTCTAAATTTTTTGGAAGTACTTGTTTCTCTATATTTTTTTAATTCGTCTGATACTGTAACTAAGAATAACTTTGGGTCAGCAATAGGATCAAATCTATCACTCATAAAACCAACATCTGTATGAGGTAAAGCGGAATATAGTGGATTATTTTGCATATCTTGAACATATGAAAATCCATAATCAATAATTACAGGATAATTTCCAAATGTAGGAATTAGAACTGAAGTGTTATTATCAAGAATATATAACATACAAGAGTTTTTTTCACATTTCTTAACAAGAATATTATTAGAGTGTAAATCATAGTGAGTAAATTTATTTTTATTTTGAGCAATTTGAACTGCAATTAAAGATTGTTTAATTAATGAAAAAATAATGTCTTCACTAACATCTTTATTTTTAAGATATTTATATAATTTTTTGGCAGGGTCAATATGCTCCATCATTAAAACATTACTTTGAATTTTATATCTATTCTCAATTTCAAAAGGATTCTCAACTTTTCTAAAAGCAGGAGTAATAGGAACATTAAGCATTCCATATCCTTTACAAAAATTAGGGCAAAAATTTCTAATTCTATTTAGACTTTGCATAACTATATTCTCTTGATCTATTAAGTAATTCATATATTGAGATATTTTATATACGATCTTTGTTTTAGTTTCATTTTTTTTATATTTTAAGATACCTAAAAGACCTTGTTTGCCAGATTTTTGAAAATTGATAGAAAATTTTAAAAATTCTGGAAATTTTTGATATGATACATTTAATAATTTATTTAAATCCTTATAAACAAGTTCAAATTCTTGGTTCATAAATTCATTTACCATATTTAATTTAAATATTTGTGAAAATGTTTAAATAATAATAAAAAATCGTTGTATATCATTAATAACACTTTTTATTAATATTTTAACACAATTTGAACCAAATTTTAAATTTTTAAATTAATTTAAGTCTTTTTTTTCTATCATAAAAATAAATGCCTAAAAAAACTATTTCTAAGAAAAATGTTACTAAAAGGGTTGTTAAAAGAGTAGTTTCTAAGACTAGAAAAACTACTCAAAAACCTTCTTCCAAAGTCAAAAATTATGAAAAAGCTTACGCTTTATGTGTTGAAAAAGCTTTATCAGCATGCGCCAAGAGAAAAGGAATGTTAAGTAAGCCTTCTAGAAAGCCTAAAAACACTAAAAGTGTTACTAAACAAAAAATGGATAAAGTTGTAAAAACTACCAGTAAATCAGGATATACTGAGTTTGTTAAAAAACATATGAAAGATAAAGATTTAATCGATTTACCAGTTACTGAAAGAATGAAGAAAATTGGAGAAATGTGGAGAAAGAGTAAATAAGAGATTTATTTTTAATCAAAAATAAATCTTAAATTAAGAGAAAACTTGATCTTGAAATAGCAATTAGAACTGATTATGAATTTAATTCTTTTTTAATAAAAATCATATTCAATTTATTGAGGAAGAATCAAATTAATTCTAAGTGATATCTTCCAAGTTTTTTTAAAATAAATTCATATTCAGATTCATCTTTACTAAAAAGCCAACTCATTTTTTAATAGATATTGTATTTATTAAAAATCATTTTTAATTATTTTTTCTAAAATATCTTTATCTTTTATTTCAAATTTTTTCATTAGATTATAACAATACTCATCATGATGTCCTTTAATTTCATTAAAAATTTCAGTGGCATCTTTTAAATGATATTTCATTAAAATAGATAAACCTCCAGGATGATCCTTAAAATTAGTTAAATCGAACCAATAATTATCTATACATACATAAATTATCATTTATAATATATTTTTTTAGAATAATTAAAAAAATCAATTTTAGTTATATAAAAAAACTTAATCGCACACACACAAAATAAATTAATAAAAAATTAATTATTTTCATTAGAAATTTAAACTATTTTAGAGAATCTGATTAATCGTTAAATTATTATATAAAATTAAATTGTTTTATAGATTAAAAATATTTTGTAAATTAAGAAAAATTAAGAAAAATTAAGAAAAATTAAGAAAAATTAAGAAATTATTAATTAAGAAAAAAATTAATTTTTCTTAATTATAATAAATGAATAGTTTTATTTGTAATAATTGTAATAAATCATTTTCTTCAAAATCTAATCTTACAGCACATATTAAAAAAGCAAAATATTGTGCTAATTTAACTAAAGATATTAGTGAAAGAGATACTATTATTAATTATGAATGTAATAAGTGTCTTAAAACTTTCACTTCAAACCAAACAAGAAATAAACATCAAGACAAATGTAAATATATTAATGATAGTGTAGTTGAAATTTTAAAAAATCAATTAAATGAAATAAATCAACAGAATAGAGACCTTCAGAATAATTTAAATAAATTAGCTGATAAAGCTGTATCAAAACCAACTTCCATAGTAAATAATAATAATAAAGATAACAAAATTGTAAATCAGTATAATCATGTGCAATCATTAGATTTATCAAAAGAACATTTGGAAAAAGTAATTAATGAAAATATGAGATTCAAACATGTATGTAAAGGTAGAAAAGGATTTGTAGATTTAGTTTCAAATAATATATTAAAAGATGAAAATGGAAAATCTTTAGCATGGTGTCCCGACTATACCAGAAAGATGGTTAAATATAAAGATACAGATGGTGATATTGTCACCGATCCTAAAGCATACAATATAATAACTTCAGTTGCTCCATTAGTAGAGAAAAAAATTAGAGAAGTGAAACAACTTTTTGAAAAAACATATTACACAACAGATGAAAAAGGAAATAGGAGAAATAAAAAAGATGAAGAATTAAGTGAAGATGAAGAAGAATTTGTTGAAGAATATACAGAGACTGAATCTGAATATAGTGACGGAGGAAGAAGATGGGTTTCATTAAAAAAAGTTAGAAGAAGAATATTTTCAAATATAAATAAGATATGGAATGATATAAAAGATTATAAAAGTAAATATAACATAGATAAAGTAAATTTTTATTTTGATAAGATAATTCACTCTATAGACAATATTATAGAAGTTTGCGAAAATTTTGATAAAGTCAGTCATGAATTAACAACTACTTTACCAAATAAACCACCTAAGAGAGGAATTTCAATAGAAGAGTGATTTACTTTCCTTTATTTTTAGTAATAATTTCATTTTGCATTCTGATAAGACTAAGTAAATTGATTTATTTTTAATTAAAATAAATCATAATTAAATTATTAAGAAAGGTCAATTCGAAAAGTTTTATTTGTTGAATCATAATTAATCTTATAATACCATGTATTACTTCCGTACATATAAATCATAATTTTTGCATCTTTAGTACCATTAATCAATTTACTAAATAACGATGAATGAATATCTGTAATTAATTCATTTCTAAATAAATTATTTAATAAATGCTGACTAAATGACTCTTCAATAAAATTATAACTATTAAAAAGTATTTCGTCATCTACTTTGACACACCAACAATCACCACTTATAATATGTTGAATAAAATAAGTGAAAGATGAATATTGTAATTTATTATCATTCAGAACTTTAATTAATTTATCTTTGAAATAATACTCTTTGTTATGAAAAGACCAAAGTAGTAATGTAGATTCTTCTTCTTTCATTGAAACAAATTTAGTAGGTAAATTACTCATCTTGTTTTAAGATGTAAAAAATTATAAAATTCAATTTTATAATTTAATATTTACTTTCCTTTATTTTTAGTAATAAATTGATTTTGAACTCGAATAAGACTAATTAAATCTTCAGTATTCAAATTAGACAATAAATCAATTTGTTCTTCAGGAATAGAATTAGTAGCTAAGAATGTTAAACATTTCTTTTTTAAATTTTTAAGTTTGAAATTAGATGAGACTTTTAAGGTTTCAACTAGATAATTACAATTTTCAATAAGGTATTTTTCAACTTCATTTAAAAATTTCGTAAATCCAAATTTATTACAAGCATAAACAATCTGCCAAATAATATTAAAATGTTCTTTATTGATATTAAATGTGCACCAAGAAGGAGTATAATAAAACATCATGACTACACTAAAAGCTTCTTCAGTTAAGGAGTAATCATCTGAAAAATCTAACATTCTTTGGTCATCTCTTAATGCCATAATAGTATTACTTAATTCTTCTGAATTTCGAGTTAAAAGTTTTTTATCTAAACCAAAAGTAGTTTCACCTACTTTTAAAAAAAAAGTCGGATCGATTGCAAAGTTAATGATATTATCTTTATTCATTTACATATACTCAAAAGTTTTTAAATAATTAATTCAAGAAATAGTATTTTAAGTTTGCGTCTTCTATAACACATAATTTATGAAATTTTTTATCTAAACGAATATAAGATAATTTATCTTTATCTTCGGAATAAGTAATTTTACAAAAATATTCTTCTTCTTCTCCATTAAAATAATATTTTTTATTATTAACATTAATGAATAAATCACAATCTTCAAGTTTTAAAGTAAAGTCTTTTTTGTTAATATTTTTATAATCATAATTGATACCAAGAAAATGATTTAAACTATTTTCAAAATACCAATTACCTTGTGAAAGCATTTTTGAAAAGATATTATATTTGGAATTTAATAAAGACTTTCTATCAATATAAGAAATTTTAATCTTGTTTCTTAAGGAAAACATTCTATAATTTAAATATCTTTTATTTAAATTATAATCAATCTTTTCAGTTTCTTTACAATAATTTAAAATATTTTATTTTCGAGAAATAAAATTTAAATACATAATCTGTTTATTTTCTGTTCTTAATAAATTTGCTACCATATTATTTTCATTGTAATATGTAACGTTTATACCTGGAAAATGTTTGAAATGATCTCTTGTTAATTTTATGTACTTTACTTTGGTTATGTAAGGAAATGTTATACTAGAAGAATTATTATCATTTAATATAGTATAGTCAGAATTCTCTTTCAATAAATTGTCATTTTCTCCGTATATTTCTATAGATTTAGTATCTATATTTTTAAAATTTTTAGAAAAATTTATACGTGTTATTTCTAATATTTTTGATGCGTAACTCATTTATTTATAAATATAAAAATTATATTTATCTAACATCATTATATTCAATATTTTTAATTATAAGTTATATTAAATTATAATTATTAATCTTGTTATTGAGTTTTCTCTTGAACTTGTTCTTGAACTTGTTCTTGAACTTGTTCTTGTTCTACCACTTGTTCTTGAACTTGCTCTTGGACTTGTTCTTGTTCTACCACTTGTTCTTGAACTTGCTCTTGGACTTGTTCTTGTTCTACCACTTGTTCTTGAACTTGCTCTTGGACTTGTTCTTGAACTTGCTCTTGAACTTGCTCTTGGACTTGTTCAACAGGTTGTTCTACAACTTGCTCTTGAACTTGCTCAATAGGTTGTTCTACAACTTGCTCTTGGACTTGCTCTTGGACTTGCTCTTGGACTTGCTCTTGCTCTTGAACTTGCTCTACCACTTGCTCTTGGACTTGTTCTACAACTTGCTCTTGAACTTGCTCAATAGGTTGTTCTACAACTTGCTCTTGGACTTGCTCTTGGACTTGCTCTTGGACTTGCTCTTGCTCTTGAACTTGCTCTACCACTTGCTCTTGGACTTGCTCTTGGACTTGCTCAACAGGTTGTTCTACAACTTGCTCTTGAACTTGCTCTACCACTTGCTCTTGGACTTGTTCTACCACTTGCTCTTGGACTTGTTCTACAACTTGCTCTTGGACTTGTTCTACAACTTGCTCTTGGACTTGTTCTACAACTTGCTCTTGAACTTGCTCTTGGACTTGTTCTACAACTTGCTCTTGAACTTGCTCTACAACTTGTTCTTGGACTTGCTCTACAACTTCTTCATGATATTGAGAATATACTTGAACTTGGACTTCATATTGAGATTGAATAACTGGTTGAACTTGAATTTGAAGTTGAGATTTTTCTAAATGTGATTCATTTTCTTGACGACGATATTTATTATACATATTTCTTGCAAAATTAAGCATTTTATTTAAATGACATATATTTAAATCTTTTAATTATAAATCTTCTTTATCTTGTTCAAAAATAATATTATCATCATCATTATTCTGTATCTGGGACTCACTTTGTAAAAAGTTTGGAAGTCTATTTTCTTGTATGGAAAGAATCATTTCTAAATCACTAGAAATTAATTTAATTCTACCAGCATAAATAGAAAGATTGTATGCCTTTTGAATTAAATTTAACATTTCATTCTCTATATAATATTGCAAAATTAAAAATACATTTTTACTAATTTTGACATCTTTTTTATATTGACTTACAATATATCTAATAACTTGTTCAAAAGGGTGTTTAGCAAATATCAAACAATCTCCTTCTTTTTGTAATTTATTAATTTCTTTAATTATTGTTTTTTCACTCTTCTTTTTATTTTTATTTTTAATTATCGGATTTATGAAAGGAATTATACCACCTCCAATAAAATAAATATTATTTTTATTAAAGAAAGAATTAAATTCATAATCTGTCCTAATAGCTATTTCTAGATCTCTAACTGTAATTCTGATCCTATTATGAGCACTAGCTATAGATGATGACAAATCTAAAATTTCAGCGGATATATATTCTAAAACTGATGCTAGATATATAGGACTTTCTACAGTTATCATAATATTAGAATTTCCAAATTTTCTTAAAAATTTTTCACACATACTTGGAGGGAAAATTATTCCAATTTTATTTTGAACACTAAATCCTTTCTTTTCTTCATCAATATTTTCTCTAAATTTTATGACAGACTTTTTACCTTCTTCAATGATAACATTTTTTAATTCTCCTGAAAATAATATTCCAACCGAATTTTCAAGTTCTTTTACTGATATAGTTTTCTTTTTACTAACTTCTACTAAATAAAGTGTTTTCTCAGTTATTAATTTTGCAATAATAATTAAAAGATTATTTAATTGTTGTTTGGCATTACTTGTAATTTCATTTTTTGATACTTGTTTTAAAGCTTTTTGAATATAAATATCAAAAAATTTAGTTTTCTTTCTTTTTCTCTTTTCATTTTTCTCCTCATTTTTTTCTTCATTTAAGCTCTCAGATTCCATAATTTATCAATAAACTTAATAATTTTAAATCTAATAATATAATATTTACAAAATAAAATGGAAGAATTTAGTAAACCATCTATCCTACGATTAGCCAGAAAAGCAGGTGTAAAAAGTATGTCTGAAGACTGTTATTCAACTATAAGAAATTTAATGGGTATCAAGTTAAATAATATTATTGATATTTTATTAACAGTTAATTCTCAAAAACAGACTAAAACTATTATGGTTGATGACTTAATTGAAACTCTTCAAACGATGAATATACATATAACAAAATCTAATGATTTAAATATTACTACTTATAAATAAATGGTTAATGTAGATGATATTACTTATGAATATAAAAGACAATTCTGTGGATAATATAAACAATCAAATTAATCCTCCTCCAAGTGTCATATCACTACTACCTCCTTTTCCACAATAAATTCTTTAATTAATTTAAATTAAAGAATTAAATATATATTTAATGACAACTACAGATGAATTTCAAATAAATCCTAATTATTTTCTGAATATAAATGATTGTAAAAACAAAATAAGTTACAATACAAATTCACGATATTCAAATTTTAAACAAACTCATTTTACTGTTGGAGATGAAGAACAATTTGAAATTTTTAGAAATTATGAAAATATTTCTTTTACTGAAAAAGATATGTGCCTCAAGGATAATGTTTATAAAAAATTTACTTATGAAAATATATCCTGGAATAAATATCAAAATTTATCATTAGATGATATGTTTAATACTTTCAAATATATTTTTAATAAATTTAAAAAGGGAATTTACATTAAAATTTTAAATAATGAATTAAAATGTTTTTTACCTTTTAGTAAAGTTAATTTTGTAAACGAATGGGATCATTTTATTAAATATGATAAAAGTAGATGGAATAGTATGATTGAATTTATTAAATATTGTGCTTCACTTCAAGGAATAAAAATAGATGATAAAAAAATAAATAAATTTGTGAATACTTGGTATGCCAATAATTTTTTATTAAGACCAGAGTATCCAACAGGAGAAGGTGATTCAGGAGTATCTAATATCAAAGATATGTTATTAGAACTTTGTAAAAAGAGAAAAATTCCAGACATCGAATTATTCATAAATAGAAGAGATACACCTATCTTGAAGAAAGATGGAACAGAACCATATGAATCCTTGTTTAATTCAACAAATTATCCTTTAATATCACATAATTACGATAAATATTTTCCAATATTATCTATGGTCACAGCAGATAATTACGCTGACATCCCTATTCCTACCATCGAAGATTGGGCTAGAGCCTCTTCGATTGAAGATAAAAAATATTTTCATCCTCCTAGAGATTTTAATTATAAATTTGACACATCTTTTAAAGATAAAATTCCAAAAGCAGTTTTTAGAGGAACATCTACAGGAGAAGGAACTACACCAGAAACAAATCCTAGATTACAATTGACACTCTTGTCAAAAAAATTTCCTGAACTTATAGATGCAGGAATTACTAAATGGAACACAAGACCAAGAAAAGAATTTGGAAAAGAGTTTTTAACAACAATAGAGTATAACAAATATAATTTATCTTTATCTAATTTTTTAACTCCAGAAGAACAATCAAAATATAAATATATTATTAATGTAGATGGTCATGTATCTGCTTATAGATTATCTTTAGAATTGGATTATGGTTCAGTTATTTTATTGTCTGATAGTAAATATCGTTTATGGTTTAGAAATTTAATGAAACCATTTAAACATTATGTCCCTATCAAAAAAGATTTATCTGATCTAATAGAAAAAATAGAGTGGTGTAATCAAAATCAAAAAGAATGTGAAGAAATAATTAAAAATTGTAAAAAATTTTATAAAAAATATCTATCCAAAAGCAGTATGTTAGATTATTTACAAAATTTATTTATTAAAATAAGTAAATCTACAGGATTATATTTTGATAGAATATTATCAGTTAATTCTATATGTCTTAGAGAACAATTAAAATTCTTGAATACATTAGAACATAAAAATGAATATGATAGTATTATATATACTTCAGAAATAAAATCTGATAAAACAATTATTAAAGAGTTTAATATTCATAATATAAAATACTTAGAAAAAAAGTCTTTGAATAAGAATGAGATTATAAACGAGGCTTTTATAGGTTTGAATATGGTTAATGAAATGCTTAAATATATACCGAATTTTAAAAAAATTACATACTATAAAAATGATTCATTATATTCAGAAAAAATTGATGGTATTTTATTCTCTGAATGGATTAAAAAGTCTTTTAACATTTACGAATATTTATGGATTATTTTACAATTGTCTTTAATCCTTCAATTTAGTCAAAATTTTTGTTTATTTGGCCATAAGGATCTTTATCCTTGGAATATAATAATTAAAAAAACTCAAACACCAATAGAAATAAATTATCCTATTTTTAATACAGGTGTGTATAAAATTAAAACAAATATTTATCCTATATTAATAGATTTTGGTAAAAGTAGAATTATGAAAGATGATATTTATTATGGTCTTAATAATATTTTTAATTTTAATACCTTTCAAGATTGTTTAATTATATTATTATCATCTATTTATAATATATTTAGTCTTGATTTAGAAAATAATCAAATAAATACAATTTTTAAACTTTCAAAAATATTTATAGAAACTAATTCATTGACTACTTTAAAAACTTTTGTTAGAACCAAGAAAAAGTATAATGAAATTATATACAACAATGACTTATTATATAAAGATAAGAGGCCTATAGATTTGTATAATCATATTTTAAGTTTTACCAAATTTAAAAATAATAATTGGAAAATTAGTATTTTAAATAAATATGAAATACCTTACATTTTAAAATGTAAAGATGAAGACTTAATTAAATGTATCGTAAAATCAGAAAAAAATACAATTGAAGATATGTATTATTTAGCTCTAATGAAGAAATTTCAAAAGATTGATGTAAAAAATTGGAATGGAATAATTATGGTTGAAAAAGAACATAATTATAATTTATATGATAACATATTATATAATGAAAATAAATTTAATCATTTATTAAATAAAATTTATCAAGGAGATAAAACTTCAAAATTTTATTATTATTTATTTGATTTAATATATATTGATAACACCTTTGATAAAAGTTTTTTTAGTACTTATAAAAAGAAAGTTCTTGAAAACATCAATTATTTGAATATTATTAAATATATATCAGATTCTAAAAGTATAAAATTTTATGGTAAAGAGGTAATAGAAAATAAATTATCATTATGTTTATCTTCTTCTTCCTCCACTTCTTCTTCCTCCACTTCTTCTTCCACCGATACGATGTCCTGAAAACTTACCATCTCTCCACATTCCTCTTCCACCCCAATAATTTGGATAATACAAAGGTAAAAGAGATTGTGGATAATAATCATAATTAGGATAAGGATTATAAGTATCATCGTAAACAATTATTTCTTGTCTATCTTTTTTCTTTTCATAAGATATAGGTTCATTATAATTTTTTTTATCGTAGTTATATTTAGATAAATTTTGTAAACCTAAAACACAATCCCAATTTTCTGTTTTTTTGTTTTGTATTATTGAAACTCCATCACATGAAGGATTTACATCACAGCTGTTAAAACATTGACTAGGGTCTGATAAGTTTGTAATTATATTACTTGAAATATCAACATAATTTGAAGGAACAAACTTCTCTTCACGATGAATATTTATAACAATTAAACTTATAACAAAAATTAGGAATAAAATAAAGATTATGTAAGTCCAATTTTTTTTCATTTATTTAAAAGTTAAGAAATAAAATAAATTATAAAATGTATAATTTATTTTTGGATTTAGAAACAACTGGATTACCTGAAACTAATTCGTTTCATAAATACTATGATTATAAACTAACTGATAAATATGATAATTCTAGAATTATTTCAATTTGTATTTATCTTTATGATGATAATGAAAAATTAATTGAAAAATTCTATACTTTAATTAAGCCTGTTAATTTTGAAATAAAAAATACTGAAATTCATGGATTAACTACAGAAAAATTATTATCAGAAGGTAAAGAATGGGGTGAAATAATTGAACAAATACAAGAAATAATTAAAAAATCCAAATTGATCATTGGTCATAATGTAAATTTTGATAAAAATGTATTGTGTTCAGACTTATATAGAAATAACTATCATTCGGTAGCCAATATTATTTTTCAAAAAGAAACTTACTGTACCATGATTAATGGTAAAAATATAACAAAAATTGAAAGTAAATATGATTATAAATATCCTAAACTCTCAGAACTCTATAAACACTTTTTTAAAGAAGATATACAAAACCACCATAACGCTGAATATGATGTTATGAATTGTGCTAAATGTTATTTTAAAATGTTTAAGGGTTTATAAAAGTAATATTATCTAAACTTGTTTTAAGACAAGTTGAATTACAATCAAATTGACTAAAAGTAAAAAATAAGTTTTTATTTTTAATCATAAATCCTAAACAAAATTCAACATTATTTTTAATAAATGAAAAAGGTAAACTGTATCTTATTAAATTATAATTTTTGTCAAAAATTACAATATAATGTAAATATACTCTTGGTTGAGTTTCAATGGTAGAATGAACTACACACCAAAGTTCATTATCATATTGAATAAAAGGTGTTGAACCTTTAAAATATTTAAATATTAAAGGAGTTTCTTTCTTTTCATAAAAGTTAAGAGTATTTTCATTAATTTTTGCAAAAGACAAAGGATACCATTGATAGATTACTTGAAGTTCATTGTTTTTGATTATTGGAGTCCAATTTTTTTCACAATATTTATAAAAGGGAGTATTCATTATTTTGTTATTAATAAATTTTCCATTTTCATGTTCATATTCACCGTGAATAATTTTAATTTCATGACTATATTCATTACTAGTTGCAAAATAATAAATTTTATTATTAAACTCAATAAGTCTTAAATCTTCTAATCCATTGATACAAGAACTATCTAAAGATTTTAAATCTTCTAAATTATTATCCATATGTTTACCCTCTGAAATTATATTTAAATTTTCATCTACATAATACCAAACATTTAATGTTTTTAATAATTGACGTCCATGTTTCCATTCTGGTGTCCAATAATAAGCATTTGGTAAACACAATTTATAACTTACATATCTTACATTCATAATCAATTTATTATTAATTTGAATTAAAGAAGGTGATGATGCATTATAATAATCTATTGATGGTAAATTGTATTCTAAGTATACTGTATTTTCTTTATTTTTTAAAGGTTCTAGATAGTAATGTAAATTATTGTAAACATTACTTTCATTCTCTTTGTTTTTTAAATTTATATATTTAATACAATTTTGTAAACCTTCTTTAAGATTAGTAGACATATAGTAATGGAGAATAGTTAATTCATAAAGAAAAAGATAATTATAAATATTGTCTTCAATAAATAAACCTTTTTCAGGTTTAGAAATATTTTTGGCCAAGTTATAAAAGAAATATGCTTTACGATTATCTCCAATCATTCTAAAATAATTTGTTAAAAGATAAAGATTTTCTGATCTCTCTTTATTCAAATTATAACATTTCATAACTAAATTTTGAGCTTTATCTAAGTTATTTTTCATAAGATAAATTTTAGAAGATTGAAACATAGAATACCAAACTTCTTCAATATCTAATTTTTCTTCAATTACTTTTATATATTCTTTTAAGGCTTCTTCATAATCTCCATTTTTAAAATATGTTTGAGCGTTTAAAAAACTTGAACTCATTTATTATTTTAAAAATCTTTTAAAATGCTTTTGTTAAACATAAACCTTTTTTTAAATCTAATTTAAGTAATTTTTGTAATCTTTCTTTAATATTAATTAATTCAGTGTCTTTTTCACTGTTTTCAATATCAAATTCAAATTCTTTGATTGCAATACAATTACAAGGTTGAATTTTATTTACTTCAGGTAGATCATCAATAATAAAAGTATTATCCTTATTGAAACCTTTAATTTTAAAAATATCCCAGATCATATCTAATTTTTTGAGACCTTTCATTTTAGTCTTGGACCAATTACAATGATAAGAAAAAAAGATGTAATCAAGTTTTCTTTCAGGATGATTTTTTTTTATAATTTCATCAACAATAAAAGTAACATAATATTTACTAGCAGCAGACCATACTGATACATTAAAATTTTGGAATAAAAAGTCTAAAAATCCTTGTAAATAAGGTCTTTCAAAAATTATATAATAATGTTCCATATTATGTATATCAAATTTTAAAGCTTTTTCTTTAGTTTTTTTATCCCATGAGAAATCTTCTAATGGTACAGCAGAAAGTAAAGTGTTATCTAAATCAAGTATTATATTATATTTCTTTCTTTTCTCAGCTATCATTTTTATATCTAATAAATATAAAAAATTAAAATGGTTTCTTACTTAATTTTGCATCCTCTGCTTCTCTCATTCTTTGCATTTCTTGTACTTTATTCATAATATTTCCTCCATCTTTAATACTTTGTTTAATATTTGTTTCATTTTGAACTGGTTCTCCCAAATCTAATAAATCATTTAAATCTGTTTGTTCAGATACCCTTACCACTTTATTTTTTTGTTTTGTCTTTTTAGGAGGTTCTGGCTCTTCCTCAGAAGAAGATTCTTCATCCTCTTCTTCAGGTTCTTCAACAACTTTTTTGCTTCTTTTTCCTTTTCTTGAGACAGGAGTTTGTTGGAGTGGTTGAACCATTTCTTGTTGCATTTTTTGATTTTCAATCATTTTTTTGTTTATGATTTCATTTAACCATTTAAAAGCCAAATCTCCTTCATATTTTTCAATTGAACCTGAAGCATATATAAATAATAAACATGGTACATATTGAATTTGATAAGAAGAAGAAATAATTTTATCTCTGATCTCTTTATTGTCAATACATACAGGAGTAATATAATCAATACTATTATTATTGACTAAATCTAAAAAATTCTTACTAGTGTTAGAAAATTTACTATATAAACATAGAATTGTATGAGGAACTTCCATTTTTAAAATATATTACTTTATTTTAAATATTTATTTCATTAAATAAAATATGGAACATGGAAAACTGTTATCTAAACAAGCTTTTACGGAAGGAAATAAATATAATTGGGATAATAATTTAATGAAATATGTCGGTTATGAAGCAGGCTCTCAAAATGAATGTGAAAAATATCTTTTTCATCCTTCAACAATTAAACGTATTTCAGATAGATTAAGTTATCTTTTAAGAGGAGTAGACCCCCAAGGTAGAAAAATAATTGTTACAGATAATGTCATTACTAATTCTCTATCAGGTGTATTTTCCAGTTTTAGACCTGAAGTTGGAGATATTTATTCTAGATATACTATTATGAACTCAGAGTTATGGAGAAATGATGCAGAGACTATCATTGATAGAACTATTACTCTCATTTTTGATTATTATCGCAATGAAATTGGAATGGAGGAAAATAATAAACAATTAACTGTATGGACAACTATACTTGGTGATTTTAATAAACATGGATTAAGACAAACACCTCCTATTAAAACTCAAAAAAGAAGACCTGATCCTTTCCTTTTCAATATGAATTATTAAATTTGAAATTTAATTTATTTACAAATTAAATTTTAAGATGGATATTAATGATTCTGAAAATAACCTTCAAATTATGTTTAAAAATATTTATAGAAAATTTTTGGCTTTATATTTATTCTATTTTTTTAATTTAATAACCACTGTGATTCTAATTAACATTTTTAAAGATCTATCTTGTATTCCTTTTAATTTTCTTATATATGTAGATTTATTTTTAAAAACTTTAATTATCATTCAAATTATATATGTTTATAGAAAAAGAATTCATAACATTAATTACATTTTTTTATGGAAATATTGCACAGGAGTATTTTTTATTACTTATCCTTTAGTTTTATTCATAATTGAATCACAAAAAGGATGGAATGGTGTTTGTAAACAATATAATATTTTATCAATTTATTGCTGTCTTTTTGCAAGTGTATTCTTTTTTATAATTTTTAAAACTGGAAATAGAAATCTTTTTATACAAGAAAATGATGAGTGTGTAGTTTGTCTTGATAATATTTCTTTACTAGATAAAGTTAAAATAGATAGTTGCGGACATCTTTTTCATAGATCTTGTATTTTAACTTGGTTTACTTTTAATTATACTTGTCCTACTTGTAGAATTAGATGTTCTCCATCTGATTTAAGAAGCCCTTGATAAAAAGAAATTTTGAGAAAAGAAAAGTACAACCATAAAAATAACTGTTTTTGTGATATTCATTAACAAAGAAGAGTTATTGACAAAATTAAGACAATATCCAAGAATTGAATTAATAAAAGGCAGAGTAAAAACAAAGAATAAAATACCAGCTATAATAATATCTTTAGTTCCAGAACATAATGTTTTTATTGACTTTTTATTTTCTTGAAATAAAGTATTAACAATATTCATTTCATTGATAGTGGCAACAGATGTATCTGTTGGTAAATTTTTGATATAATCTCCCATTTTTTTTAAAATAAATATTGTTTTAAACTATTATAATTAAATATAAAAAATGTCACTCTCAATTGAAAAATTAACAGATATATGTGAAAGTAATGGATTAATTCCCATGAACTTCTTTCGTTATAAAAAAAAATTATTATATCTTCAAACAATCTCTTTGAAAAAAGGTTTTTCATTTATGATTAATATCCCAAAAAAATACGATTTTGATTTAGAAAATTCAAGAATAGATAACCTTTATAAAATTAAAAAATTAAGAATTAATAATGAAACTATAAACAACCCTTTTAAAAGTCCTGATAATTCTGAATTAGATAAACTTTATTCTGAGATTGAATTACAAAAAAAATTCGATCCTGATACAGATACTACAGATTTAGAAAGTAAATTATTGGAAAGTTATAAAAAGAAAATTTATCTCTCTTCTTTAGATAAAGAAGAATTTCAACAAATTAAAGATATTTTTAGACAAATCCAAAGATTGAAATTTTGTGTTCAAGGAATAGACTATAAAATAAGTATCATTTATAAAAATTATCTTTGTTCTATTGATGATAATGATGAAATTGAATGTTTTTTTATTAAAAACTTTAATAAAGGTGTAAATAGAAAATTATTTGTATCTCTTAATTTGAATTTATTATTTGATAATATACAAAATTTGGAAGAACATGTTCAACAAGTTTATGATGGTGTAAATCAAGTCTTAAATAAAAGTCAAGAATCTCATTTTGATAAATTTTTGGTTATTTTAGATACTTGTAAAGATATTAGAACTAAGTTACATAATATTAAAAACTATAGAGACCATATTTCAGGTTTAATTAATAAATATGAAACTTTAGTCTCTAGAGCCAATCATATTTCTTCTATGATTACTGATAAAATTGTGATGTTAAAAAAACCTGATAATATGTCTAATGATGCTCATTATGTAAATGAAAAAAACAAACTTGAAAACAAATTGGAGAATATAAATGGTGTTAAAGGAAAAGCTATTGAAAAACTTGCTTCTTTAAGAGATAAAGATAGTAATTTATTATTAAAGAGTGATAAGATCCTTTTTGATAATATTATTATGTTAAATAATATTAATAATAATTTAAAAGAACTAGAAGTAAAATAATTTTTTCTTGATTATTAGTAAAATGTTTATGTATAGTAATGATGGAAATGTTGTGAGACCTCAACAACAACAACAAAGAATTAGACAAAGAGTTCATCAACCTATGTTAGTAAAACAACAAATGAATTCAAAGACTCAATTTTATCAATCTTGTTGGTTTTGGATCTTTTTAATTTTGCTTGTTATAGCTATTATTTTTTGCTTTAACAATCGTAAAACTGAAGTTAAACCTTCATTTGGATATTATTTTTAAATAATTTAATATAATTATATTAAATTATTTACAAGGTTGTGTATTACAAGGTCTTTTTTCTACAAGATGAGGACAAAACTTACCGTTAATTAATTGAACTTGCATATCTCTTTCACGTTTTTGTTCACCTCCACTGCATTCTTTAGAACAACTACTCCATTCACTCCAATTTTCATCACATGGTTCAGAATACCATTCAATAGATTTAAGTCTGTAATAAATATACATAATACATGAAAGTATTAAAGCAACTAATATCATTTTCATTTATTATTTAAGGAGATTTTAAAACACAACTTCTATTTAATTCAACATCTTTAGCAGGTCTGTCTACCAATCTAGGTACACAAGGATATACAGTAGAACAAGGTGCTTCAAAACAAAAATTAGGATATACAGGTTCTTTAAAACCTAATAAACCTCGATAACATAAATCTTCTCTAACTCTCCAACCAGCCTCTCTATCAAATACTTTAGGTTCTTCACTATCATATTGTCCTCTAAAGAAACGAACATAAGGAAAATTATCCATATCGGTAACCATGTTTTTAACAGTATTTTCACGAGCATAATATGGTTTACCGTAATTTAATTTTTGATTAATACCATTTCTCACTGCATCAATACTATTGTAAAAAAGTTCTTTATTCATTTATTTATTATATATATTTTATTTCTAAATAAAATTGAATTTAAATTCTTTTTTTATAGAAATTTTGTATATCAACATGGATAACATTATTCAATATATTGAGAATCTCTTTCAAGAATATGCTGTGGCCATCAGTGAAGATTATGACATTGATATTAAGGAATTAGAACAATTATGGATTAAAATTTCAAAGACAAAAAATAATAAAGTCGAAGAAAATAAAAAATCTCAAAAATCAAAGGTAAAAGAAGAAGAAAAACCTAAATCAAAGACTGTTAAAAAATCAAAAATAGAAGAGGAGGAAGAAGAAGAAGAAGAAAAACCTAAATCAAAGACTGTTAAAAAATCAAAAATAGAAGAGGAGGAAGAAGAAGAAGAAAAACCTAAATCAAAGACTGTTAAAAAATCAAAGATTGAAGAAGAAAAACCCAAATCAAAAAACGTTAAGAAAACTAATGATGAAGAAGAAAACCAAGGAGATGGACAATGTCAATATGTATATACTCGTAAACCAAAAACAGGTGAAAGATGTTCAGTAAAAGTTAAAAATGGTGGATGTTATTGTTCTACTCATAAAGCTTATGAAAATAAATCACCTAAAGAAAAAGCAGTTATTCCTAAAGTTTCAAAAAGTCAAAAAGAATCACCTCAAAAAGAGTCACCTAGAAAGGAATCACCTAAGAAAGAAGTAATTAGAAAACCAACTTTTAGAATTAATAATGACATTAAAAAACATGTTCACCCAGAGACTAATCTTGTTCTGAAGTCGGCATCTGACAAAAAGATTATTGGTAAATTAGAAGATAAAAAAATTGTTGATTTGAATGAAGAGGATGTTGAGACTTGTAAAAAATGGGGATTTGCAATTGATGAAGAACAACTAAAAAAATTAAATAATAACGAAGAAGAGGAAGAAGAGGAAGAAAATATTGTTGAACATTATTTAATTAAAGAATCATGGTCTACTGACGAAGAATACATTAATGGGAAAATTAATAAAGAAAAACTTGAATCGTTAATTAAAAAGAAAGTGATAAAAGGTGAATATGATGAAGAATACGAAAGTGAAGGGTATCCCATTTCTTTAGACATTGATAAAAAGAATAAAAAAATTATTTTGAAATATACTGATGGGAAAGGAAAAGAAAATAATATTAATATCACCTCAAGTTCAGATGAAAATCTTTCTAAACTTTTTGACTATATCAATGATTTAAAAAGCCATTCAAAAAGTGATTCGAAAAATGAAGATAAAAAACAAGATGATAACTTATCTAAGAAATCTCCCAAAAAAGAAGTTAAAAAACAAGACGATGAAGACGATATCGAAGATATTGAAAACATTCTCGATGAGGTTGAAGAAGAAGAGGATGATGATGAAGAATTGTTAGAAGACGATGAATAAAAATTAATCTATATACATTATATATCAATAAAATTTAAATTAAATTTTATTGAAGTTTAAAAAAGATTATATTTTTATGCATAAATGTAATATATAATGACAATTAGTAAATAGATTATAAATAAAAATTTATAATTACAAATTTCTTCTCGTTCAACATTTATTACAATATTATTGTTAATATCATCTATTATTTCAAAATGTGACATTTATTAAATTTTATAATGCTTTAAAACATCTTTACAACAATATCAATATAATTAAAAATTTGATTTAACAAGTTTCCGTATTTTGATAAAAATAGATTGAAAATATTATTAATTTTATCTTCTATACTTTTATATTTATCGGGAAAAGTTGAAGACAAATAATTATTTAAATTATTGTAAAAATCTGATACACCAGTCGAAGTATCTTTTACAATTGTTTTAAAATTATTTACTACATCTTTAACATCGTTTACAATTTTTTTCAATTTTCCATAATAATAATTAATGAATATTAAAGATATTCCAAGTATTAAAGATATAATAAAAGAAAACAAACTGTAAAGATAATAACTATTATCTTTATTTTTTAAGACTGTAAATAAGTTAATTAAAGCCAGAAGAAAAAATATAACAATAGTCACATTAACTATAGGTAATACAATATCAATATAATGTATTGTTTTAATAACATTAATCATTTAATTAAAGATAGAAAAAAATATACTTAAATAAATCATTTAGTTTAAATAAATGACTTCACCCATATCTCATTACCAAGATTTTTATGAAAATTTAGAAAAAGATTTAAATTCTTTAGATTCTTATAATCAGGATTCTAATAAACCAAAAATAACTCATAAAATTTTTAATACTATAGTTAGATTAAATCCCAAAATATTGTTACCTATCCTTTTTGTTTTAGTATTAATTATTCTTTATTATGTTAAACCACAAATAATCTTAAAAAAAGATAAAAAAACTAAAAAATATTTGAATAAGATTTCTTATCCTAAATTATTGATGTGGAGTTGTATTATAGTAATTCCAGTCGTTATTTTTTATATGTTGAAATTTAAATTGATTATACAAAAATAATTTATTTAATAAAGAATGGCTTATAAAAATAAGATCGTGTTAGTTACAGGTGGAGCTGGATTTATTGGAAGTAATTTAGTTGATACTTTATTGAAAAATAAAGTTAAATACGTAAAAGTTTTAGATAATTTATCTACAGGTAAATTAGAAAATTTAAAAGAGGCTTTTAAACATAAAAACTTTGAATTTATTAAAGGCGATATTAGAGATTATAATGTATGTTTAAAAGCAACTAAAGATTGTGATATAGTTTTTCATGAGGCTGCTTTGGTAAGTGTGCCAAAAAGTATGGAAGATCCTGTTCTTAATAATGATATTAATATTACAGGAACTTTAAATATGATGAAAGCAGCTGCTGAAAATAAAGTATCTAGATTTGTGTATGCAAGCTCGGCAGCAGTTTACGGTGCAGATCCTAAAATTCCTAAAGTAGAAACTATGAATCGTGATTACCAATCTCCTTATGCTTTATCGAAAGCCGTAGATGAAGATTATGCAGCCCTTTTTCAAGAAAAAGAAGAATTAGGAAAAGGGATGACTCTTGTTGGTTTAAGATATTTTAATGTTTATGGACCTAGACAAGATCCTAAGAGTCCATACTCAGGTGTGATTTCTATTTTTACTAATAGAATTTCTAATAGTGAAGATATTACTATTTTTGGTGATGGAAAAAATACTCGTGATTTTGTTTTTGTGTATGATGTTGTACAAGCAAATCTTTTAGCAGGTATTCATAAGATTAATAGAAAAGATCCAAGTAAAGTATATAATGTTGGAACAGGAAAATCAGTATCATTACTTGGATTAATTGAACATATTGAAGATATTACTGAAAATGAAGCCAAGATTAAGTTTGAAAAAGCAAGATTAGGAGATATTAAGCATTCTAAATCTAATATTAATAAAATTAAAAAAGAACTTGGATACAGATATAAATATTCTTTGGAAGAAGGTTTAAAATTAACTATTTAATTTTTAAAAATGATTTATTTAAAAATTCTTTTTTTAAATAAATGTCAATAGAACCAATTTGTAAAGAAGAGAATAGAAGATTTACTTTATTTCCTATTAAGTATCATTCTATCTTTGAATTGTATAAAAAACAACTTTCAGCTTTTTGGAAGGCTGAAGAAATAGACTTCTCTAATGATTATAGTGATTATCTTCTATTAAGTGATGATGAAAAACACTTTATTGAAATGAATTTGGCATTTTTTGCAGCCAGTGATGGAATAGTTAATTTTAATCTTTCTACTAGATTTTTACAGGATGTTAAAATTATAGAAGCTCAAGTAGCTTATACTTATCAAATGATGATGGAGAATGTGCATTCAGAGGTTTATTCTCTTATGTTAGATAATATTGTTAGAGACCCTGTCAAAAAAGAATATTTATTTAATTCAATTGAAACTGTTAAATCAGTAAAAATGATGGCTGATTGGGCTTTTAAATGGATTCATTCTGATAAAAGTTTTGCTCATCGTATTATTGCCTTTGCTGTTGTTGAAGGTATCTTTTTTTCAGGAGCTTTTGCCAGTATCTTTTGGATTAAAAAATATAAAGCATCTGGTAGAAGATTTTTGGATGGATTAATTAAGAGTAATGAATTTATTGCACGTGATGAAGGTCTTCACACTGAATTTGCTTGCACTATCTATTCTCTTCTTGAAAACAAACTATCTTTTGAAGAAGTTAAAAGTATAGTATCTGAGGGTGTTGAAGTAGCCAAGAATTTCGTCAATGATGCTCTTCCAGTTCGTCTAATAGGTATGAATGAAGAAAGTATGCGTGATTATATTGAATATGTTGCTGATAGATTATTAGTTGTTTTAGGATATAAAAAAGTATATAACAAAACAAATCCTTTTTCTTTTATGGAGACTATTGGTATGCTTCAAAAGACAAACTTTTTTGAAACTAGACCTACTGAATATCAATCTGCCCATGTTTTTAATAAAGATAGTAAGATTGATTATAATAATGAAGATTTTTAATAGTTTAAAGTAGTAAATATAATATAAATGACTGATTTATATTATATTTCAGATGATTTTGCGGGAATTTTAAATTTATCTTCAGACGGACAATATACTCTAGATGAAGTTTTACAAAGTTTGTTTATTTATGCCTCTAAAAACAATTTAACAGAAGTATGTTCTGAATATAATATTTATAACTTGAATGATGAATTAAAGATAATTTTTGAAGATTTTGATAATACTTCCCTCTTAAATAATTTACAAAAAGATATTGATTTTTTAGAAAGTGTTTCTAACCATCCTTTATATCCAGATTCAAATATTAGTATTGAAACCAAAAAAATGGTTTTAGAAAAATTAAAAAATATTTCATTTATTGATATTCAAAATAATGAAAAAAATCTTCTTAGATATCTTTTGGAAAAAGAACATCTTGAAAGAGTTTAAATATTTTTTATTAAAAATAATAAAAAATATCGCCCCGAGTTGGATTTGAACCAACGATCTACAGGTTAACAGTCTGGCGCACTAACCAACTATGCTATCGGGGCTGATATATATTAAATATATCTTTTAAAATTATTTTTTTATAATTTTAAAAACTAATTTGTTGAATTGTAACTATAATAGATGGAATTGCTGGAATATCTACAGGATTTCCTGGAACTGAAGAAACATATAATAATCTTGCATTGGATGCACTGCCTGAATTATCACCTGTCATAACAAATTGTAATATATCGTTGGTATTAAATGTTAAAAAATATTCAACAGTCAAACAAGATTCAATACCAGCATTTAATGCTATTCTAGTATTACTATTAGGAACAGATATACCATTAACTACAGGAAAAATCTCTATGTAATGTGTACCAGATGTACAATCGCATTGTGCCGAAAATAATATTCTATAAACCCCCTTACTAGGAATTATTATTTCACTATTCGGAAATGTTGATCCAGATACATCAATAGTTCCTATTACTCTTGAATCTAATGTTATTGGTATAGAATTAGGATTTAAAGTATTTCTTACTGTTGGTTGAGTAGTAGTGCTGATAAAAGATGCAAAAAGTGGATAAACAACTGGATTCCCAGTTGACCAATTTTGATTATCTTGATCCCAAGTTAAAATGGAGCCATTAGTTGGTTTTTCATTAATATCAGGATCAATTGGTGATTTTCTTAATGATGTAGCATTGTATGCATCTTTGTTATTCACACCTTGCATTTCTAAAAGGTTAAAACCTGCTATTTTAAATGACATTTATTTATAGTTTTAAAAATGATTTTATTAAAGAAAAAAAAATAATAAAAATGATGTTGGAAAAAGATTATGATTATAATCCTGAACCTGGAAATGACTTTACTTATGATGAACATGGTAATGTGTTTTATGGAAGAGGATTTGTTGGTGGTCCAAGATTACCTTCTAGAAGTCTTGGTTTAGATTCTAGAGATTTTGTAGATAAATATATAAAAATCAATGAAGAAATAAGATTAAATTTCTTAAACGAAGACAATTATGAATTATCTTATGAATTAAATTTAATTAAATTTATCCTTCAAGATTATGAAAAAGATAAAGATAAAGAAAGTTTAATTAAAAGATTAGACAAGGTTGCTAGAAGATACATTCCTCATCGATCTTATTCGTATCAATTAAAATATTTTTTAGAATTATATCAAATTTTAAGAATAAAAAACGAATCTAAATTTATTAAAAGTCTACCAACCTTTGAACAATTTTTAGAATCTAACATATCTCGTCAATCTATACAACAGTATAAAGAAATTTATGATATTCATCAAGAAGAAAAAGCTGTGGAACATAATTTTAAGTATGTAATGAATCAAATTTTGAGTCATGAATTATCTCTTAAAGATAATCCTTCTAATAAATCTAGAAATCTTCAAATATTTCTTAAACATTTAAAATTTACTCAAAATAAACAACAAATTTTAGAAAAATTAATCCAAAGATTAAAAGAAAAATTTGTTGATTTTGATATCACCATTGATCCAAAAGAAACTTATATTTATATAGATTGGAATTAAACAGTGAATGGGTATCTCTTAATAAAAGTTTCATCGTCAATAGGTTTTAAAGTACAATGAACATTCCAATAAAATTTCCCTTCTCCATAAACTGTGAACTTTCCTTTATCGAATTCACTTGTATAAAAGTTTGAAAATTTTTCAACTGGTGTAATTTGAATTGTAAAGTGAGTAAAGTCTTCCCAATCTTTTAAAGATATTTCGAATTTACCGTCTTTAGTACTGTCTAATCCTGCATATTGATAATAATGATTACAAATAGTATAATCTCTTTCCATTTATGATGTATTTAAATCTTTTAAATTTTTATTTAAAAGATTTAACCGAGTATAAATGTCTAACTTAAAAAGAGATTTAAATAATTTTATTTCTCACTTACAAAAAATAAACATAAAAGAAGATGAAAATTTAGAAAATTTTATCAAAGATAAATTAAAGGAATTTTTAAATAATAATGATATAAAACAAAATCATCAAGTTGGAAGTAAATGTCAATTTTGTAAAGAATGTTTCAACTGTAAAACTTATGGTTTTCCATGTATAAATTGTGCCAATCATTGTTATAAAATGAAGTTAGGAGAAGGTTATCCTTTACATATAAATTAATTTTTTTTATTATTTAATAAATGGGTTTGACAACTTCAGTTTCTTCTAATATACAAGAAGATATTTCAATTCAGAAAATAAAACAAAAGATTTTACAAGATAATAAAGATTTAAATTTATTTTTCTTAGAACCTGGAACTTATTCAATTTCTAATCTCAATTTTACATTAAAATTATGGTGGTTATATTATGATTTTGGAAATAATAGAGTTGATTCAAAAGAAGCTTTTGACTGTATTTTAAATACAGATTATTCTTTATCAGAAAAAATAGATGGAATTACTTATAATTATGTTATAAAAACAAATAATGATTTATCTTGGGGATATTTAATTCCAACAGATCAAAAAGATAAAGTTAATCCTCCAACAAAAGATGAAATTACAATTATTTATGATAAATTTTTTTATACTTCAAAAGGTATAATTTATGCAGCCAAAGATGAAGATAATATTATTTCAATAAATTATAATAAAGAGACTGGATACAAATTTTCAAAAGATTTAGAATTTAATACTGATAAACAATTTGTAATTTCAAAAATTAATATTCCAACTTATTTTGTTAATAATCTTAATGAAAGAAACTTTTTACAAACTATTTGGAATGACAATTTGGTTTATGGACAAGTTGAAAACAGTATCACTAATAATACAAATGATGTAAGATATGGTTGGTTTTGTCAAACTGGAAATTATACTAGAAAAGATGGACAATTTATGGATTGTGACGATGATGATTTAGGGAGATTCTGTGTAAATGAAAATAACCAAACCGAATTTTTATTTGATTCTGATAATAACGGATATAGATGTAGACAATATCATGGTTCTAGTCCAGATTGTGGTGGCTATGCTCATGAAATACAAACAAATCGTGAATCTAATGAACCTAGAATAGGACAAAGTAGAATATGGTGTCAATATGCTGATTGGGGATTGAGTACACCTTCGAATCATAAAAGTATATTTGGAGATGATGTTAAAAATGCTTGTGCTGAAGGCATAGGAAATGAAGGAGCTCTTTCAAGAGATTCAAACAATAATATTTTAAATCAGAATAAACTTAGTTATAGAAAATGTAAATTAGTTTATCCTCATACGGCAGCAAGAGATGTCTCAATTAATATTCCCACTGCAACTTGGTCTCCTTGGTCCAAAGAAACAGCTGATGCAGATTTAGATATTTACTATCAATTTTGTTCTGAGCACGATACCAAAACTAATCAACCTAGATTTATGACCAATAATAATTGTATGGCTTGGTCTAACAACAATCAACAAAGATTAGATAAACTGAAACAGTTATATTGTCAAAATTATCCTGTAACTGATTTTGAAGAATGTGGTGTATATTGTGCTGATCCTTCAGCAATTTGTCATCAAGCCATGATTGATTCTTGTAAAGGTATTAATCTTGAAAGTATTTCTTGTAAAAAATTTGCAGCATCAGATAAAGTTAATTTAGATCAACAAATTTCAGACTATTGTGCATCTTTAGGTAACGATGCTTTAAATAATGACTTGTGCGGTTGTTTTTTGCCTCAAAGTTTTTATGATAGATATTTTAACGATATTCAAAAATATGTAGATACTTCAAAATATCAATATACTGACAGTCAAGGTAATTTAAATAATGGTTTACCAAAAATACCTGAATGCTACTTTGCAGCTTGTGCAAATCCTTTATCCATCAAACCATTTAATGAAAAAAAAGAAAAGACAATTTGTCCTGATATCACCCAATGTATACAAATTAGTAATATTAACGTTGACGGAACTATTAATGCTGATAATATTAATATAACTTCTAATAATGTTTGCAATTTAACAAAAAAAGATGTTCAACCTTCACCTTCACCTGAACCTTCAAAAAATCCTTCTCAAGATACATTGATTTTTTATATAATTGGAGGAGTTATTCTTTTATCTATCATAATAATATCTATTGTTATATTTTTAAAAAATCAAAAAAAAATTGTTAAATAAATGGGTCAATCTTTAACAAAACAAGATTTGGATGTATTAGTCGAATCCATTTCAACTGTAATACAACAAGCTATTCAATCTAATGTTCAATCAAGTTCTTTTAGTGCTTCTATAACTCAAAAACAAAAAATTGATATTGGAGACAAAGCTAATATTGAATGCAAAGATGTAAATATAGGAGGAAATTTAAATATTAATTCAGACTTTAAAATTTTAACCAATTTTGATACTCAAACAATGAATGATATTAAAAGTGCAATCTCTAATTTATTAGATACTGAAAATAATCAGGTTTTAAAAATTGCTAGACAAATGTTTTCATCCTTATTTGCTAATTATGATGATCAAATTAATGAAAATATTAAAAATATAGTTCAAAATTATGTGAATAATTATACCAATCAATCTAATTTACAAAAAGCCTCTCAAAGTATTATTGAATATCAAGAAGGTATTATTACTTTTAATGGAAGTGTAAAAGGTGATATTTGTAATATCGGGTTTAATCAACAAATTTATAATCAATTATTGGCTGATAATATTGCCAAAAATATGATTCAAAATTTTACCAATACTCAAATTGATAACCAATTAAAACAAAAAGCATCTCAAAAAGTTGATAAAAAAGAAACTGGTTTAGCAGAGGCTTTATTAGCAGGAGCTGTAATGGCTGTTGCCATAGGAATTATGTATTTTTTGATTAATATTTCTCAAAAACCCTCTACAATGTCTAAAACTATAACATCATCATCAGGAACAACAACAACTACATCTACAGGTTCAAAGAAAAGTTTATGGTTTGCTATTATCGTAATAATACTTATTCTTTTATTTTTTTCTTATCTTTATATACGTTCAATTTTTCCTTTTGAACCTAAACAACTTTGGGGACCCGTTTTCATAACTTATCCAGGTGATTCGACACAAACTATGGTGGGAAATAGCTGTCAACTTTATGACAACAATGAACAAAATAAAGATATTGCTATCTATCGTTCTAAACAAAGATGTGAAGATGCCTTAAATGATCCAAATAATATTACCTTTAAAAAATATTTTGGATGTAAATATACTAATGATGATTTAGACGGATGTCAACAGTACCCTCAATTGTGGAATAAAATAAATGACAAATTAGCTGTACAAGCAGTTTATCCTAATGAAGCTGAGTGTATTCAAAGTAACATGTGTCAACCTTTTTACACCTGTACATATGATGAAGATGGTTTCCCTGTTGTTCCTGTAAAGTGTGATAAAAGAAATGATGTTCAAAATAAAGGTTTATTTTCACAACCATTTTTTAGTTCAAATGATGATTGTATAAAAAGTTCTAGTTGCATTACTACATTTAGATGTGCAAATAAAGAAACAAATTATTGTGAAAAAACTTTAAATAATGTTTGTGAACAAAAAGAAAATTGTCCTAACGGACTTTTCTGGTCAACTTTAGAAAAATGTAGAAATAATTGTAAATAAAAAATAAAAAAAAAATATTTTATCTTTTTTAATTCTCCATATAAATAAAAAATGTCTAGTTATACTACTTCTCATGAATTTCAAGGTTTAAGTCCTAACTCTCAATGTTATACTACTCTCGGTGCTTATAACTCTGGTACACCCACCCAAACTATGGCTCCTATTCCTGCTGCTCAAGTTTTAGCCAATACTACCCTTCTCATTCCCGCTTGGGGATCTATGGGTTATAGTTCTTTAACTCATGGTGCTTCTGGAAATTGCACCAACTATTTCACTCGTACAAATGCTTATCCTGGTATTGATAATCAAGGAAACTGCACTGCTCTTAAATATCTTAAGAGAGATGCTTGTGGAGGATATTAATTAAATCAGATAATTATTTATATATTTTAATATATAAATAATGAATTATTATATCGTGTCATTTATTTTATTATTCTTAACAGTGTTTTTATCCAATAAACATATTGATTTAAAAAAAGATTCTGAATGGTATCAATGTATTAGACCCAAAATCACTCCTCCTAATTGGGTTTTTGGATTTGTTTGGAGTATTCTTTACATTCTTTTATTTTTTGCTTTAACAAAAGTTTTAAAAACTGGTAATCAATTTATAATTTCTTTATTTGTAATTAATCTTTTCTTACAAGTTCTCTGGTCTTATTCTTTTTTTAACATCAAAAGACTTGATTCTGCATTCTTAATTATCCAATTTTTAATACTGACAACAACAATTATAATTATGTATTCTTCTAATGAAGTTAGATATTTATTGTATCCTTATTTAGGATGGTTAACTTACGCAATTACCATAAATATTTTGGCAGTCAGACAACAAGAAGTTTGTTAATTTACTTTTTCTTATTTTACTTTTTCTTATTTTTCTTTTTCTTCTTCTTTTTCTTTTCTGTGTTAACTTCATTTTCAAATGTTACTTTCTTTTCATCTTTCTTTTCATCTTTCTTTTCATCTTTCTTTTCATCTTTCTTTTCATCTTTCTTTTCATCTTTCTTTTCATCTTTCTTTTCATCTTTCTTTTCATATTTTTCCATACCATCAAATTCATCCTTAATTTTCAAAGCTCCCTTATAAAATTTAATATTATTTAAAGTTAAATCTTTTAAACTTTTAGGAACATTTGGATTTTTTAGTAATTTAATACAATAATCATAACCTTCTTTTAGTTTAGATGGACCTACATAAAAGCATGCAACAGACAACTCAAAATCAATTAAATAATCATGAACATCATGTCTAATAAATAAAACATCTTGTTCAGGATAAGGAATAGCTTTTGCAGTTTTACCTAACATATATGCCACATGATATTGTTCCATTAATCTATATTTATGTGTGGCTTCGTAAATAGCTTCAGCTCTACAAGGTCTAAAATTATATGCTTTTAAAAGCCAAAAAATAGCCTTGTCAATTTCACCAAGTTTTGTATAAGCCAATCCAATTCTTAACATGGAATAATAAATCTCTTCAAACCAACCTCCTTTTTCAATTCTCTTTTTGTAATATTCAATACCTTCCTCCATTTTACCACTATCCATATAGGATTGTGCAAGATAAAAATAATAACGCTCATTATTAGGTTCATCTTTAATACCTTGAGTTAGTAAAGAGATATCTCTTTCAAATTTATCATGTTTACAACCACCATCGTTAATATCATCAATATATATATCATCATTCTTTTTTACTTGACACGACTTATCACCTCCCCAATATTCGTGTGTTACACCAATACATTTCCATGGTAATGATAATTTAACTAATCTAGTGTTATAATAAGTTAAAATATTATTTTTTTGTGTAATCATATAACCAGATTCGTTTAATTTATTTTTGTTAAAGTTTTTTTCAATCTTTAAACACATATCAGCATCAAGAAGTAAAGCATAAGTTTCATTCAGATCGAAATTTAATTTTTTTGCAGTTTCAACACAATTAATAAATGAATTAGATCTGTTATGTCCGAAATTTTTCCAAGGGTCATTATAAACAAAACCTTTTAAATCTTTAGTTTTTAAAAAATTTTCAATGACTTCTACAGTCTTATCCGTAGAACCAGTATCACAAATAGATACAGCATCAATTATAGGAAGTGCTGACTTGATACATCTTTCAATAATTTTACTTTCATTTTTAACTATCATACATAGAATAATTTTTTTTCCCATTGTATTTTAATTCTATGTTCTTTTTGTTAAATTAAATTTTAAAATTGATTTAAATTTTAAAATATAAATTAAAATATAAAATGGAAGTTATTAAACGAGATGGTAGAAAAGAAAATGTATCTTTCGATAAAATTACAACAAGAATATCTCATCTTACTCATGGTTTAAATACTAAATATGTTAATCCAACTAAAATTGCTCAAGAAACTATTAACGGTTTATACGATGGAATCTCTACTGTTCAATTAGATCAATTGTCCGCTGATATTTGTGCATCAAAAATTCAACAACATCCTGATTTTGGTAAACTTGCTTCTCGTATCTTAGTTAGTAACCTTCATAAAAGCACTGAAAAAGACTATTTCGAAGTTGTTAAAAATTTATTTCATCATGGTATTGTTAGTGAATCTTTTTTCTCTTTTGTTTTTAAATATTCAAAACAATTACAAGAAATGTTAGATTATCAAAGAGATTATAATTTCGATTTTTTTGGTTTTAAAACTTTAGAAAGATCTTATTTACATTCTACTAAAATTGGCAATGAAAAAATAATCATTGAAAGACCTCAACATCTTTGGATGAGAGTAGCTATTCAAATTCATGGTTTAAAAAAGATTGATCAAATAGATGAATTACACATTTATACAATTTTACAAAAAATTAAAACTACTTATGATTATATGTCTAACGGATATTTTACTCATGCCACTCCAACCTTATTTAATGCTGGTTCAATTCGTCCACAACTTTCTTCATGTTTTTTGGCATCAATTGATGATAACATTGAAAACATCTTTAAAACTATTGGTGATCTTGGTCAAATTAGTAAATGGTCTGGTGGTATTGGAGTACATCTTTCTAGTATTCGTTCCAAAGGAAGTCTAATTAAAGGCACAAATGGTCATTCTGATGGTATTATTCCTTTATGTAAAGTTTTGGAAGCTACTGCTAGATATATAAATCAATGTTTTACTCCCGATACCGTCGTTTTTGGAGAAAATGGACCTATCGAAATGAAGAATATTAGAGAAGGAGATAATTTAATTACTATTGATGGCTCATTGAAAAGTGTAAATAAAGTTTTTAAAAATTATGTCGATAAAGAAATTTATGAAATTAATATTGCAAATAGTTTTGAAAAAGTTAAAGTAACTGGAGAACATGAAATTTATGTAATTCCAAATCAATCCAAAATTACTAATTTTAGTTTAATTAAAAGTAGAATTACAAAAGGTTTAGTTAAACCTATTTATAAAGCTGTATCTGAAATGAATGAAAACGATATTGTATGTTTTCCTCTTCCAAAAGAAGAAAATATTTCTAATTTTGATAATGATTTTATGAGACTTTATGGAATACTTTTAGGTGATGGTCACATATATATAAGAAAAAATTATAATGATGATATTGGTGAATTTGGAATCAGCTTAAATAATACCACAAAATTACATGTTAAAGATTTTGTTAAAAATTATTTAAATTCTAAAGATATTCATTTTTGGGAAAATGATGATAATATTAGATGGACCTATAATAAAAAATCTTTAAATAAGATTAATATTACATATGATGACTTATATGATAAAGAACATAACAAAAGAATCTCAAATAAATTTTTGAATATTTCTAAGGATAATACATCTCATCTGATGAGAGGTTTAATTGAAACTGATGGAAGTATAGGAAAAGAAATCTATTATAACACCTCTTCCAGAATTTTAGCATATCAAATTAGATATATTCTTTATAAACACGGTGTTTTAGTATCTGGAAATATAAGAGATAGGATTGGAGAAAGTCATGAAGTTTTTAGAAATGGTATTTCTAAAGGAATGATTACTACTAAAAAATTAGGATATGTTATTAGAATTCCTAAACATCCTTTTGTTCAAACTTTTGTCGATAATTTACAAATTACAAATAAACTGAAATATTTTGAGTTAGATGGTAAATTATATTCTCGAATTTCTTCAATTAATAAAATACATTATGAAGGTGAAGTTTATGATTTTAACATGCAGGATAATCATAATTATTTAACTAATATAGGTCTAGTTCATAATTCTGGTAAAAGAAATGGGTCTATCGCTGTTTATCTTGAACCTTATCATGCTGATATTCAAGAGTTTGTCGATTTGAGAAAAAATACTGGTGATGAAAATCTTCGTGCAAGAGATTTGTTTTTGGCACTTTGGATTCCTGATCTTTTCATGAAAAGAGTGCAAAATGATGAAATGTGGAGTTTAATGAGTAGCAATGAGTGTCCAGGTTTAAATGATACCTTTGGAGAAGAATTTGAAAGATTATATACAAAATATGAATCTGAAGGTAAATTCGTAAAACAAATTAGAGCAACCGAACTTTGGAGACAAATTCTTGAAAATCAAATTGAAACAGGTATGCCTTATATTTCCTTTAAAGATCATGTTAATAATAAATCTAATCAACAAAATTTAGGAGTGATTAAAAGCAGTAATTTATGCAATGAAATAGTAGAATATTCTGACAAGGATCAAACTGCAGTTTGTAATTTGGCCTCTATATGTCTTCCTAAATTTGTTGAAGATGGAAAGTTTAATTTTCATAAACTTGGAGAAATTGCAGAAATTACTACTGAAAATTTGAATAATGTAATTGATGTTAATTATTATCCAATTCCTGAAGCAAAACATTCTAATATGTTAAATCGTCCTATTGGTCTTGGTGTTCAAGGTTTGGCAGATGTTTATTGTCTTCTTAAGCTGTCTTTTGAGTCAGAAGAAGCCAAAATCTTAAATAAAAAGATTTTTGAAACTATTTATTATTATTCTCTTAAAAAATCAATAGAATTGGCAAAACAAGAAGGTCCATATTCATCATTTAGAAATTATGGAAAAGATAATAAAGATTCTCCTTTTTCTCAAGGAGTTGTTCAATGGATGATGTGGGGATTAAAAGAACAAGATTTATTAATGGGTTTCGACTGGAATTCTCTCATTATTGATTTGAAGAAATATGGTGCTAGAAATAGTTTATTAACAGCTTTAATGCCAACTGCTTCAACTTCTCAGATTATGGGAAACTGTGAATGTTTTGAACCTTATTCCAGTAATCTTTTTGTTAGAAAAACATTAGCAGGAGAATATACTGTAGTTAATGAACATTTAGTCAAAGATTTAATAGATCTTGGATTATGGAATAAAGAAATGTTTGAAGAAATTTTATACTTTAGTGGGAGTATTCAAAAAATTAAAGATATTCCACAAAATATTAAAAATATTTACAAAACTGCTTTTGAATTAAAAGGTAAAGATATTGTTCAACAATCTATTGAAAGAGGTCCTTTCATAGACCAAACTCAAAGTATGAATCTTTTCCAAGCTATTCCTGATTTTAATAAATTATCTGCTTCTCATTTTTACGGTTGGAAAAATGGATTAAAAACTGGTATGTATTATTTACGTACTCAACCTGTTGTTGATCCTATTAAATTTGGTTTAGATCCAAGTTCTATTCAAAGAATTAAAAATAAATATTCCGATAAGGGTGAAATAGATGTTTGTAAATGGAGACCTGGTATGAAAAGACCAGAAGGATGTGATGTTTGTAGTGCTTAAATATGCTTAAGATTCTTAAAATATAAATTAAAATTAATTAATTCTAAATTAATTAATTTAAACTAAATTAAAATTGAAATTTTATAAAAAATTTCAACAAATTTTGTGGACAAAATGACGGAATATAACAAATTAACTATCATTAAATTAAAAGAATTATGTAAAGAATACGGTCTTAGTGGATATTCAACTAAAAGGAAAAACGAATTAATAGAAATGTTGGAAAAATATGAAGCAAAGGAAGAAGATGAAGAAGATGAAGAAGAGGAAGAAGAAGATGAAGAAGAAGATGAGAAAGAAGAGAAAGAAGAGGAGATAAAAACATTCAAAGATTTGTATGAATTTCTTCAAAAGTTTAAAGGAGATTTGAAGGATTGGTTAAGTGATAAGTGGAAAGGTAAAGATAAACAAGAATCATTATTAAGACTTTTTGCTGGATTAGGATTAATTTCAAAATTACACGATTACAAAATTTGTGTGGGTAATTTCAACAAAAAAACTGTCGTTCCTATAAAAAATATCAAGGAAATATTCTATGAAAAAGGCAAACTTATCAACTTAAAAGACAAAGGAGACAAAAGTGATCTAACTGCAATTCATAAAAAAGAAAAAATAGTATTAGCAACTACTTCAAAAAATTTAGATAACGAAAAAATAAATAAATTAGATGTTAGAGACATTTCTGATTTGTATCAAAAATATTACAAAGCAGATGGTTGGAAACTTCATTTGTGCTTATGTTCTAGAGATAAAACTAAAACTAATTTGATGATTAAAAGAGCTTGTAATGAAAACAAAGATATCAAACAAATGTTAGAAGATAAGTCTACTATCTATATTGATTGGAATGATTTAAAAGAATCCTTTCATCAATTTAAAAGAATATATAAAAATGATATCAATAAATTAAACTCAAAAAAACCATTGATTTTAAAAATGCATCAAAAATTAAGTGTGGAAAAAACAATTAAATTGAAAGAACAAGATGCTCAAGAAATTTTATGGGGACACATTCCAAGAAGTGGAAAGAGTTATATTTTGTCTGGTTGTATCATCAAAGATAGTGAAAAGAAGAATAAATGTAATTATCTAATTATAACAACTGCTCCAAATGAAACAATCACACAATATTTGGAAGTGTTTGATTGTTCTCAACTCCATGATTTTAATATAGTATATCTTCACGGTAAAAATAAAAAACCAGATTTATCAAATAAAAATATTATTATTTGTTCTAAACAATTTTTACAGGGTAAAATAAACGATAATGATAAAACTAAAAATATTGAATGGTTGAAAAAGTTGAAATTTGATATTAGATTTATAGACGAGAGTCATAATGGAGGTACAACCGAACTAGCGAAAGATACTTTAAAATATTATGGAAAGAATGCTTTCACTATCCAAATTACGGCCACTTATTCTAAACCTGTTAATCATTTTGATATAACACAAGATAAATGGATACTTTGGGATTTAGAAGATGTTAGATTATGTACAAAATTAGATGAAACTTCTATAAAAAGATTAATTGAAAAACACGGAAAAGAAATTAAGGATATCATTGATGAATATTCAATTGACAATTTAATTAATGAATATATAAAATATCCTGAAATGTGGATATTGACTGATGAATTGAAACCTGAAATTATGAAAGATATTATTGAAAAGACTCAAGATAATGAATACGGTTGGTCAACTGATGCGTGCTTTATTTTGAAAGAAAATTTAGAAGAATTTCAAAAAGAAGAAGAAACATTAAAGTTATGGTATAGAATTTTTGGAAAGAGAGACAAATATAATATTCCTGATAAAGAATTTCCAGATGACATTGTCTTCTTAAAAAGAATTGAAAAAATTTGTAAAAATATTGGTTCTAGATATATCGGAGACTTGGATAATCCTATGGTAATTATGGCTTTTTTACCTTCAAATGATATTGAAAAAGTTTCAAATGCAACTAAAAATCTTTTAGAAAAATATAATCTTATTCCAGATTACGAAATTGTAAGTATTAATAGTAAAATAACTAATGATCCTAAGAGTTTAATTGAAGACGGAAAAATTAGAGCCAAAAATAGTAATAAAAAAGGAGTTTTAGTTTTGAGTGGAAGACAATGTAGTTTGGGAGTTACTATTCATGATTGTGATATTGTTTTATTATTAAACAATAATATGGGTTTTGATTTAATTTATCAAATGATGTTTAGATGTATGACTGAAAGTCAAAATAAAAAATTAGGTTTTGTTATTGATTTAAATATTCATAGAATAATTGAAACTTCTTTAATTGATTATGGAAGTCTAATTAGGCCCGATTTACATCCTAAAGAAGGAGTTAAATATTTACTCCAAGAAAGATTAATTAATTTGAACGGAGATCATTGGATGCCGTGCTTTGGAAATAATCATTCTAAATTATCTTTGTTATGTGATAGAATATATAGTATTTATTCTAGTAATACTGAAAAAGCTCTGAAACATCTTTTGAATAGATTAAAATTTAGAGAAATCCCTTTATCCAAAGAAGAACAAAAATACATAAATACTATATTTCAACATGTAAAATATAATAATAAATCTAATGAAGATAAAGAAGAAAAAGAAAATTTAAAAAAAGGTATTGAAAAAACTAAAATAGAAGAAGAGGAAAAAGATGAAGAAGAAAAAGAAAAGGAAGATGACCAAAAAGAAGTCAATTACATGGAAGTTTTAAAACATATTATTCCATTAGTATGTATACTTACAATTAATAATCAAGAAACGTCCTTTATTAAGATGTTTCAAATAATTGAACAGGATGAATATGTATACAATATACTTTTAGAACAAATTAAAAGTTGGTGGGGAAATAAAATAAATTCAAAATTGATTAAAAAATTAATAGATATTTATAAAAAGTATATAATGAACAATAAAGAAATCGAACAAATTATTAGAACAGTTAAAGAATTATTCAACAAAAACATTGATAATTCTATTGAATTATCAAAACTCATCGATAAGTATCTTATTCCTCAAGAACTTGAAAAAAAACAAAATGCTGAAGTCTCTACACCTAATTCTCTTAGACAAGAAATGTTAGATAAAATACCAATTGAATTTTGGAGTAAGAAAAGAAAAGTATTTGAACCCTGTGCTGGCAAAGGAG
>Ga0247841_10001563_pt1 | contig 50459 bp, 82 predicted proteins | sample LaCruzMarch2015__2_FD_192410 | JGI IMG/M metagenome (GOLD analysis project Ga0247841, IMG submission 192410) | Freshwater microbial communities from meromictic Lake La Cruz, Castile-La Mancha, Spain - LaCruzMarch2015_18m | ecosystem: Environmental > Aquatic > Freshwater > Lake | place: Spain... | reverse complement strand
AGGCCGGCTCTGTGGACGACCGTTTCATTTCGATGAAACCTAAGAAGCATCTTGTCTGTGAAACGTTAAAAAAGACGGGTTAAAAGACCCAGAAACCACTACATCTTTAGTGTAGTGGTAGTTCATGTTACGAGTTTTATTGAATTGAAGTTTCAATTTAATAAATTTTTCTACATCGAGGTCTATTTTTTCACATAGATCACAAAGTTTTATAAATGCAGTTGCTATTTCATCTTCGAAAGTATCTTTAACATGTGTCATATAAGCTCCTCTGAAATACATATATGGATCCGAACTTTCTTGTAATGGGTTTTTAAATAAATCATATAATTTATCAAGATTTTCCTTTCCACCTTTATAATTTTTCCCTATTCTAAGAGAATTTAGAGAATCACTTATCTCTTTTTGTATGAGAGATAATTTTTGACTAATAAAAGCATATTTTACTTGTTCCACTTGTTCTTTAGAAAAAATATTTGAATTACTTTTCATTATGTCCTTAATTTGATCATAATCATCCCAAAAACCATTATCTTTGTAAGATTGATGAGACAATTCCAAGAGTTCTTTCAATTCCATTTTTTTATCTTTTTATTTTATAAACTACAACATCTTTAGTGTAGTAGTAGTTCATAGTTAAATACAATTTAAGTGTTTTATATTTTTTTCTTTAATTTTTTTTATTACCTTTGTTAAAATAAATGAAATATGATGATGAAATTAAGATTTTTACATTATCTACTCAAAGATAAGGAAGGTTATCATAAAGATGATAATTTAAAACAAAGATGGGATACATATCTGTATATTTTGAATACTTTGACAAAACAATCACTTCCCCTTTTAAAAGATAAATTTATTTATTTCTTAAAATATAAAAAATTAACAACACTAAAAAGATTTCTAATTGGATTTTTTATAGTTGGAACAATTTATTATAGTGGAAGTTTTGGTATTAAATCTATTAAAAATTATTTAAATACCGAATTTGGTTGGTTTCAAAAAGAAAAAGAAAATATAGTAACATCTATTTATGTTCCAGATACTATTGAGATGAAAATTTATCAGAAAAAATTTATGTCACAAACTGGATTAAATGAATCTCAAATATTACAAAAATTTGAATTTATTACTGTATATACTGTTGATAGTACAAAGACATTGAAAAAATTTCTAGAACGATTAGGACAAATAGAATCTGGAAATAATTATAAATCGAGAAGAGCTGGTTCGGAATATTTGGGAAGATGGCAAATGAGTGATGGTGCGAGAAGAACCATCGGTTTTGGAAGTATAAGTTATGATAAATTTTTAAATACACCAGAAATCCAAGATGCTGCTGTCATTCTTTATCTCAAATATAATTATGAATTTTTGAAATCATATTTGAAGAAATATGATAATAAAATTATTAGGGGATACCATTTAACAAAAAGTGGATTAATTGCTATGGCACATAATGTTGGTCCTGATGCTGTTTTAAAATTTTTAAATAGTAATTGTTCAATTGTTCCGCGTGATGGTAATGGACCATCTGACAGGTTTTTAATTCTTGGTAATTATGATTTGTCATCATTAGAAAAATGATAGAAAACAAATTTTATTTTATATCCTATACGTTTATTGGTAAAAATATATGGCATGATGTGATTAATATGAAGCCACATGAATGGATAGAATATGTCGAATCCAAATATAAGTTTAATCAATTTAAACTTATAAAGTGGGAAGAAATAATCGAAGAAGAATATGATTCACTAAAAACTTATTATCATTTTTATCATCAACAGCCGATAGATTATCATTCTGGTGTTTCAATACAAAATAATTAAAACACCGATAAGTTTTTTCAATATAAAAAATAAAACTTATCATGGATAAACCAATTTTTTCTAGAATCATTGACAATTTATCAACTCTATTTGGTGGATTAGATTATACTATACACAAAATACCGGATTTTGAATACTCACCAGATCCACCAACGAAGAAATTCGATGAATATGAATATTTATATGAAAAATGGGAAACGACTGGAAACAATACCGATGAATGGAATATAAGAGGTAAAGAGGGGTGGGAGATGGTTCAAAGGGATTTTAATGGTTTTATTATTTGGAAAAGAAAAATTAATTGAATATATGGAATACTTTGATGACTCTGATTGGATCAGAGAAAAATTTGGTTATTCGAAAGATGAAAAACTTGAATCTTTCAAAAAATTAGTAGATTGGATTATAACAAATAAACGTTCAGTTTTTATAGAATCTGATATTTCATTGGAAGATAAAAAAAGAATATGTTATGAACTTAACATTAGTACTGATGTGCTCGATTATTAGAATATGAAAAGAATATTACTTTTGTTACCATTTTTATTTATACCATTATTATTTAGTGGACCCAATTTTTCATTCACTAATAATTATATTGATTCATCCAAACGTGAAATAATAAATGATTTAAAATTAAGAAAATACGATTTTGAAATATCCGATAAATTATGGGTGGTTGTTGATTCGTCATCTAAATGGACATTATCAGATAATTATTATTCGTATTTGTTTTATTTTGATAATAATGATAAATTATCAACGACATTCGATCTAAAAACATCGAAATGTGTAAGTTATGTTTGGGATTATTCGAATTTTGATAACTATTATGATTTAATAGATTGTTTCAATGCTTATTTCATCAAAACAGAAAATGAATTAAAATGGAAAGATGATAATGTTATGTTTGTATTATATCCTAATGGGAATATAAAAAATGGTTTCACATTATATATTTATAAATATGAAAGATGAAGAAATTTATTTAGAACAGTTATCGAGTGATGTAGAAACCGATTTTGTTAAATTTGGAGATATCATTAAACAATTCGGTGGGTTGGATGATCTGAAAATGTATAAAATGATAAACTATATTCACAAACATTATGTAAATAAAAAAGTAAAAATGTATTTAAACTTAAATGGTGAAAATCAGATACGAATTTTTTATGTAAAAAAATTTTTAATTGAAATATCAACGGATGGTAATTACGATTCACATTCTTTTAAATTTCGTAGAATTGACGGGGGTCATATTATAGTGGATGCTGGAACAAATATATCTATTTTAATTGAAAACAAATCAGGAAAAAAGTTAGAATATCCAGAAATAAAAAATATTATTTTTAATTAATTCCAACAAATATTATCTAAATTTGTCAAATCATTTGGCGATTTTTCTTCATAAAAAATATTGAAATCAAAAGCTTCATATGGTTCTAATTCGATATCATATCTTTCTTTGAAGAAATCTACTGTATATTGATCAGGAATGTATATTTGTTCCCCATTATCATCCATTATATAAGTATCTATATGTTCATCTTCAACAAGACTATTTATATCATGTTCAATAGATAAAAAATTTATTATTTCTTCAAAATCATCTACAGTAATTTTCCCATTACCTGTTCTTTTTAATTTATATTCGGATAACGGTAAAAGTTCATCAAGGAATCTTGTTATAGGTATATTCTTTTCAATAAAAAAATCAAAGATTGTTCCACCGTTTTCAACAAGTGATAGTATCATCCATCTACCATATTCTAAAGTTGAATAACTATATTTGTCTGAATGTTTGGAAAAATAAATATTCATTTGTTCAATCAGGGATGTTGACATCAAATTAGTTCTTACTTTCTCGTATATATTTATTTTTACGACCGAATAATTTTTCCATTATACCAGATTCGTGAAAATATTCTACTATAAAAGTTAAGTAATCATCTTTGTTTTCAGAAAATTTGAAGTTTCCCGGTGCATCTTTTAATGGTTCTAAAATTTCTAAACATTTTTTATATTGTTCTTGTTTTTCTTTATAAAAATAATCTTTCGGATCCAATTCAAATTCAAAAAACAAATCAGCATTAAAACTTGGACTATTCATTAAAAAATGAACTTCATTTTCCAATGAAAAAAATCCATCTCTATATTGTTTGAAATTTAATCCCAAAAATTCAACTATTTCATTTATTTTACTTGATAGTAAATGATTACCCCTTTCCTTATATTTTAATCCATCCTTAGTTAGATTTAATCCAAATTTTAGAAATAACACATTCATTAAAGTGGGTAATATATCCCAACTATAATACCAAAATGTTATTGGTATATCATTTTCGGGTGTTAATATAAATACTATCTTAAAATCCTTATAAACGACTTCTACAAATTCTTTGTTTATTTTGTATTCATCTAACTGTATGATGTCACAAAGTTGTTCTGGTGTCAGATAATTTGGTACTATAACCTTTATATGATCGAAATCCTTTTTATTTTTATAAACGAAAGGTATCTCAAAATTTATATCATTGGATCTTAATCTATAATCAATATGTACAAGAATAGATTTCATAAATTCTGGAACCTCTTTTGGTTTTTGAATTTGAATTTTTTTCTTCTTATTATAAGTATCTACAATATATTGAACGAAAGATCTTTTCATAATTCCTAATCACCCTGACTACCATAATGACCAGAGTATCTATTTGATTTATATTTTTTCTGTGGTGTTTCTTCTTTTATTTTCGGAACTAATACTTTTTGATTCAATCCAATAGCAACTATCCAAAATGAATATACCTTTTTAGTATCAAATGATGGTGGTTCTGCATCCCAATCAGGGGCAGATGGACCATATCCCGGCCAATAATGACCTTCTTTTTTCATTGTTTGTCCAATTACAATACCATTTCCAATATATTTACTAAATATTATTTTTCTATATCCAGCAGGATATTTTTCTTTTTTATGTAATAAACCATCCTTAATGGGTTTATTCACATTTATATCCGATTCATTTACATCAATTAGTTTAACATCATAAAGATTTTTATCTTTGATGTATAACACGTGTGAAAATATTTCATCAAATTCTATTGTATCACCAAATTTAATTTTCCTTTTCATATTATTTAAATTCATTTATATCTATTGATTTATATAGTCCTTCCCAAGTTAAATGTTTACGGAAAACATCTAATACCATTTCATATGTCAATTCATCTAAAATATTTTCTAATAAAAAATGTTTATTATCAATCCATTTATTAACGTTAAGATATTGGTTTTCTTTTTCTTTTCTAAATTTTATATCAAAATTCTGTTTCACAATATCAAATCTTTCCTTAGTCAAATATTTTTCTGGATTTGACATTATTTTAGATATCGTTTCTACAACCTTATCTTTATTCTTTGTGGGTGTTTCTGTTGATATTACGAATATACTTGACTTATTTGTTATCTTATGTATATAACTTCCAATAGTATAAACTAATCCCAATTTTTCTCTTACCTCGTAAACCAATGGTGATTTTAAACCACCACTTAACATTTTACAAATGAATTCAATAACAGGGTAATCTTTTTCTATTATTGGTGATACGATAAGAATTGATGCTTCTTTTTTATATTCATTACCTTTTTCATAAATGAAATCATCATTGTTTACATATTTTATTTTCTTATTCAAAAGATTAACATTAGAATATTCAATGGTCGTAAAATATTCATCTTCAATATGTTTGTGTTTAGAAACATCAATTATTTTATTTGGTTTGGTATATTGTAATTGAAAATAATCTTTACAATCTTGTAATGTTAGATTTTCCAAATCCTGTTTTAATCCTATTGGACCATAATTATCAAATAATTTTCTGTAAAGATTTAATGAATGGGATTCATCTTGAGAATTAAATGCTCTTTCATATTCAGCTAAAACTATTTTCTTTTCATTTTGAAATTGTTCTTCTGTTATATTGAAATTCAATATATTTTCATAAAATGGTTTTTTCCATTTATTTACATATTCATCTAAACCTGTCAAATAAAAAACTATTTCTTTATCAGAAGTGTATGCATTCCAACTGATACCATCTTTTTCTAAATCTTCCATCAAATGATATATTCCCTTACATACCAAATGTTCTAAAAAATGACTTATACCGAATATTCCCGGATACTCATTTAAAGTCGATCCATAATATATAATAAAAAATCCACTCATTTCTGTTTTGCTTTTTACTTTTATGTAATTTTTCATTTTATTTTATTAATTTTTGAATATTTTCTTTTTGATATAGTTCATTTAATTTTGATTGTTTAATTATATTTTTATTTTCATATTTTAAAATATTTGATATTAGTTCGTTTAATGTAATATTACATTTATCTTGTTTTTCCAAATTATCTTTCCACCATATCATAGTCAAATTACAAGGATGTGATATTATTTCAATTGGTACATTATTCAAAAATCCCTGTTTTATAGAATATTTATGATCAATATGAAACTTTTTAATTCCTCTTTTTAAATTCATTGGATTTATATCGTTTACATTATTTCTATAAATAGTGGTCGATCTATTTACAATTATTTTTTTATAATTCAGAAATGATTCAATTAAGGTATCATCTATTTGTGTTCCATTTCGTATTCTTATTTCTCTTGTTTTATCTTTATTATTCCAATATTCATCACCATATTTATCTGTTTTGGTTTTTTTTGATTTGTTTTTTACATAATCTAATTGAAAAACATTATCTACACCAAAATCTTTTTGTAATAATAATTTTCTTTTGTTTTTTAATATTATATTGTAATTTTCTAAAGAACCATATTTATCTATACAAGTGTATCTTCTTTTAATTATTCCATTTTTGCCAGAATCATTTTCTTGAAAAGAATGTAACCATTTATTATAATATTCCTTTGAATTTTTTACACATTTATTACTACAATATTTTTGATAACCCAATTTAATATTAAGAAATTTAACATCTTTATTACAAGTTAGACATTTTGGGATTTCAATTAAATTATTTATATAATGAAATATTTTTTTCTTAAACTCAATATATTTTAATTGTTTGTAATTATCACACCAATTTATAATAATATTATGTAATTCTTCATTATTTTTGAATAACCATTTTTCTGTACACTTTTTACCAGAAACATTATCTGTTGTGAAATATTCAAATAAATTTTCCATATTATAGTTTATTTTCTATATATAAAAAATTATGTGTCATAAAATGACATTCACCATTTTCATAACTTTTATTTATTTGATTTTTCTTGATTACAATTATAACACATTGGTTGATAATTGTCTAAATTATTCTTACCTTTTTTACTTTTTGCAATTATGTGATCTTTTGTCATCATTACTTCATTACCATCTTTATCATAACCATAAAGATTCATATGCCAAACATCTTTATCTGGATAATTTGATTCCAATGCGAAGAATTTTCCTTTTAATCCACATTCGATACAATCCACACCCTTTAACTTAAAAAGAACATATCTTTGTGAACCCATTTTAATTGATTTTCCCATGTACTCTTTACGATAACTGGGATAAGAATATGTGAATGGATTTCCTTTTTTACTAATTCCGGATTTTCTAATAACAGGACCAACGAAATCTAAAATTTCATTTACACCAAAGATTCCAATTCTTGTATACACCTATTTTCTTTCTAATATATAATTATTTTGTTGTTCTTGAAACCATTTCCAAATAAATCTATAATCTATTTTACCATCTTTATAATCTTGTGCTGTTTGGTAAAAAGAATCAGATAATTCTGTCCATAATGAATGTTCATCTTTATTAGATAATGGATTCACTTCAACCAATTCTTCTAATTCTTCACCCACATATGTATTTACAAAACCAAAACATCCAATTGAATTTTTATAAGTCCAGTAATTTTTTTTATTTGATAAATTATATGTATTTCTCAATGAAACATAATCTTCTTGTTTTGGTATTTCCACTATTGGATCATTTTCCCTACGACCAACTGGTGGTGTATGCCAACCCAAACTTTTTCTTACAGTATTATTTGAATTCTTCAATTTGTTGAATTCTTCATCTGTATAATTTCGTCTAATTATTTCACTTGCTTTCATCGTTTAACATTTTTTTATAACATTTCCTACATAAAGAAATGTAAGTTTCATTTCCACCGATCTGAATTTGTTTTCCATGTGTTACCACTTTACCATCCACAAATCTAATATTTAATATTGCTTTCTTATCACAACAATGACAAAGGGTCCTTAGTTCTTCAATGTGATCAGCTAGTATTAACATATAAGTGGAACCTTCGAAAGGTTCTAGTTTAAAGTCTGAACGTAAACCATAACCAATAACAGGGATATTCAATTTATCAACAATATCTGTCAATTGAAGTATATGATGTTTTTTGAAAAATTGAATTTCATCAACCAGTACACAATCGGGTTTCACAAATAATTTATCAATATGATTATACATGTCAAAGAAATCATTTACACCTATCGCTTCTTTCTGAAGTCCAGTTCTGGATTTTACGACATTATCACCATAACGATTATCTTTTATTGATGTAAATACAACAACCTTTTTCCCTCTTTCTTCATAATTATAACAAGTTTTCAATAAATCTAAACTCTTACCAGCTCCCATTGAACTGTATCTAAAAAATAATTTGGCCATAATGAATGATTATTTTTATCTGAAATATTCAGAAAATTTAGGATCTCTATCAGAATAAAGTAAATCTGGAGAACCATAACTATTTTCAACCGCAAACATACATGTACCGTCTTTATTTTCGTAAACCCATTTTATTGTATATTCTTCATCTTTTTTGTAAGCTGCAGTTCCACCCCAAATATAATCGCCTTCACCCCTCCAAGATTTTATACATTTGGCAACATCACCATTTTTATATTTTTTCATAATTTAATTTGTTTTACATTCTATCCATTTCCCTAAGAATGGTATCTATTTTCTTACCTAGTTCCATGGGTAACATATATCTCCTGCATTCTCTTAATATTTTTGTCATTCTTTCTGATAATTCAACAATATATCTTACATCATTTTCAAATGATTTACTTATTTGTGGAATAGGTTGTTGTATATTTTGTGAATTTTGTGGAGAAAAATTATTCATAACACTTTGATTTTTCTTCAATTCATCAACGGATTTCTTCATTTCGTTGAGTTCCTTTTCTATTTTCAAATTCTTATTTTGTTCTTCAAGGAACATTTTTTTGAAATCTTTAGGCATAACGGTACGTTTTTCTTTTTATAAAGATAAATTGTAAAAATGTTTTAAAAAATAGGGAAATTAAATGTTAGTTTCGTATTTGAATTTTAACAACATATAATCTGTTGCTAAATCATAACTTTTAAGTTCATCCAAATCACCTAAACTAATTTTGATGGTTCTATTGGATTCATCCGTTTTTAAGGATATTTGTTTATAGTCATTATATGATAATGGTAATAAACAGAAATGATATTGTCCTGAATCATAATCATTTTTAAAAACGATTTTATCCACTTCAATACTTGCATTGGTACTTAAAACCAATCCTGTTTCTTCATGTAATATTCTTCTAACGTTTTGTATATTATTATCTTTTTCAATCATTTTCCCTTTAATACATGTAACAAAGAATTGTTCGTTTTTATAGGTTGAATTATCTTTGTATCTATAACTAAAAGCTGGAAATTTTTGATATTTCATTAGAATAAATCCATCATCTCTCAAATATGGTAGTATTACCATTGTATCAGTACTTGATATCACATCAATATCATTATATGTTATAACAGAAAAATTGTCGTTCTTATATTTAGATTCATTTTTATCTGTACCCGTCTTTTTTTCTGATTTCACCTTTGAGAATTTTTCCATTTTACAAAAAATCTTTTTCTTTATATATTAAATTCATTGATTAAAAAAAATGAGTTTTTAAATTAAATATATACAATAAAAATAAACCCAATTTAGATATGAAACATTTGAAAAATTACGAATTGTTTGTAAACGAAAATTACATTATAAATGAAGGATTTAACTTCGAAGAACTTAAAAAGAATTTCCAATCCAATTTACAAGGTATAATGAATTGGTTAAATAAAAATTCAAATATAAAAGATAAATTGGTTAAAAAATTAGAACCGTTTAAAAATTGTAAGACTGTTCAAGATGTTATAGAAACATCAAAATCATTATCTTCTGGAACAGCAACAACAAATACACCTACAGTTAACCCAACACCAGTTGGTGAATCAATAGATTGGAATAAATTAAAATCAAGTATTACAGGATCTGCGGGTAAAGTTATATCCGGAATCGGTGATGCAGTTGCTGTAGTTGGAGCTCTTGGATATTTTATTCAAACTATACTAATACAATCTAATGCGGTTAATATTAGTCAAGAAGTTCTGGATAAAATGGGTGGTGCTGAAGGTGCCGCTTTTGGGGCTGGCGTTATACTTATGTTAGTTGGTGCTATAGTTAAAGCTAAACAAGCTTAATTTATTTCTTTCAACTGTTTTCTAAACCAATTACCAGTTTCTTTCCATTGGTCATCATTTACAATATATTTATAATAGTAATAATGATATATTGGAAATAAAATTATCCCAACGATTAAATACGTTTTTAAACCTGTTAGAAACAAAATTAATGTACCTGCACCTATAATACAAAAACCATGAAGGAAAAACCAAAATAATTCTGTATGAATAAAGATAAAGATTTTTAAAATTAAGATTACTAATTTGGTTTTGATATTTTCCACACTTAAAATATTTTTCAACAACAAATATACAGACATTTACCATCATAAAAAAATCAAGGTAACAAAGAATAATCGATTATGATGTTAATTTTAAATAACAAGTCACCCCTTTTTGAAGATTCATCAATCATAAGCCCCTTACCATCAATCTTTAACATATCACCATCTTTGGTTTTTTCTGGGATTTTAATCTTATACTTTTTCCCATCCAAATGTTCATATTCCAAATCATAACCATCAATAGCGAGCTGATAATGTAAATCCACCTTGTAAATCAAATCTTTATTTACAATTTGGTATCTATTATCATGATTATATGCAATATCAACAACCAAACTTCCCACTTTATTTCTGTAATGTTTGGATTGATGTCCATAATTTCTTAACGGTTTCTGAAAACTACCCGTTATGGTATATGCATTAGATAAAACAAATTCTTCTTCTTTCTTCACAACTTTATCACCGGAACAATTACCACATACACCAGTATGTATTATCCCCGTACCCCTACAATATTCACATGTCCTACCTCTGTAATGGCCTTTACCATCACAAGCTTCACATTCATATGATGGACCAGTTAAATCGAATCCTGTCCAATCACATGTATCACATTTAACATTTCTTGTAAACTTTATCTTTATTTGTTCATTGTTATAAATATCTTTCAAAGAAACATTCAAAAGAAACCCAATATTAAGATTTTCGTGAAATTCTTCTCTTCTTCCAAATTCATGAATATTTGTAATGAAGTCACCCCAAGTTCCAGCTTGTTCCGCAAAGTTTATATCAGCAAAGTTTCCGAAGTTACCAAAAAAACTAAATGGATTACCAGCCATCGGATTATAACTATTTCCAAACCTACTTGTGGTATCATATTGTTTTCTTGATGTTTCATCACCAAGGACTTCATAAGCTTCTGTTATGGATTTGAAAATAGTATCATCTTTATTTGCCTGTTTATCTGGATGATGTGTTTTCGCTAGTTTACGATAAGTGGATTTTATATTATCAGATACACAATTTTTATCTGTAATTCCAAGTATTTTATAATAATCTTTATTTAAATCCATATTAACAATAGTTTTTAATATATAGAAAATAAAACACTTATGAAAAACATATTGTTTCTATTTTGGATGATGTTTCTTTTTATGATAGGTCTTGTTTTCTATACTTTTTTTTATATATTCCTATTCATTGGTCTCCCAATAAGTTTTCTTTATAAAAAATTGAATAGATTCTTTCCAATAAACAAAAAATCTTAAAATTAATTTATTGTGTTTTTCATAGATATAAAACCACAACCAAATTAAAGGAAATAAGGTTGTTCTAAATAACACTCTTAGAATATTATTTAAGAAATTTGGAACCCAAAATAAAAATTTTCCAATGGGTTTAAATTCTTCCATTGAAAGATTCCAATCCTTTATAATGTAAATCAAAGTGTATAATGTATATTTCATATCAAATGTGTTTTTTTCTTGTAATAAGAATATATCGAAAAGTTTAATCTTTAGTGGAGTGAAGAGGTTACGAGCCACCCACTTTTTCAAGTGTACTCCTGATTGTCATCCAATATTGGTGAGCAGTTACGCACTCCTTAGATAGATGGCTGCTTCCAAGCCAATATTCCAATATCTTTATTCTGATGATACAATGTTGAGTTTCACCCCGTTTATATTATATATTTACATTATACTATTTGTTTTAACCAAATATACGATTTTTTTAATTCAAATAAAAATTGTAATTTCGTTTTATAATTCAAAACTATGAAATATTTTGTTGGTCAAAAATACAAAAGATTAAACCAAATGGGTGTTGGTAGTAATCAACCTATGGTTTTTAATTATTTCGAAATAACCACAATAACAACCAAATATGTACATATTTTTGGTGTGATTGCAAGTGGATTGACAAAAAGTAGAAAAATAAATGTTCAAGATTTTGATAATTATTTGAAAAATTATAATATCTTATGAAACCTCTTTCAAATTATATCAAACACAGAGTTGTCGATTTTTCCAAAAGAATTTCACAACTATATAAAGATAAAGGTGTTGAATTTTCTGATGAAAATATATCAACGTTATTAAGAGATTCTTATTACGCGGGTTTCTTACAAAAATGTTTATCCGATTATGATGATGATCTTTTATGGAAGAGATCAATTGAATATGGTAGAGAAAAAGTGAATGATAATATCCAATCCGATTTTTATGACATAGCATATTGGGCTTTTGTGGATGGATATAATACAGATTCACTTATCTAATCATATCACCATGTAATTCTTCCAATTTCTTATTTAGTTTTTCTTCGGTGTAGATTTCAATATCTTTTCTAATATCACCAAGAAACTCTAATTTTTCGTATCTCTTCTGAGCTTTAACTTTCCACCATTCAATTAAATTATGAAAGTCGTATCTTTCTGGTTCATCTCTAACCAAAGGTACTGAACCACCACTAGTTATATGTTGTATAATATTTTCTTTCTTGTGACCAAAAGTGGAATAGTAATATCTTTTTTGTGTTTTAGCTTTCATTTTTTCTTTCTGAAAGGTTACAAATTCCTTATGTTTTTCAGGATCATATTCTTTTAAATGATTGGTAAGGATACTAATCATTTTTGTAAGTTCCCTCATTTTTGGACCTGATGGGATAGGATCTACTAATGAATTACCCCACTCCGGTTTACCGTAATATTTTCTTACGACATCTCTAACTTCAAAATATACATCTTTATTTGGTGTTAGGAACAAATCAGAATTTGTTAGACCATGATATTTAATCATTGGTTCCAAACCATCATATTGACTGGAACTTTTAATATTACCATAAAGAGATGTAGTTTCAAAGAAACAATATTTCTTTGAATATTTTTGATGAATCAAATCAACTGATTCATTTGACACACAAAATAGTGCACCTAACTTACCACCTAAGTAATTATACCCAAATGGTTGCACAGGAACGATTATTGATCCATTCATCATATAATCATTCACATCGGTATTACGAAGTGTCCTACCGAATATTTCATTTCTAGGTTTTACATTTAATACTGGAGAAGAAATACGAACCAAAGCTACATACTTACCTGTATGATTTTCTTTAATACCAACATTTATTCTTCGACCAATTTGAGATTCTAATGGAAGTGATGTGATAACTTGACAAAATTCTTGAAAGAAATCACCATCCAATATTTGGCAAGAAAAAGACATATCTTTTGGTTGCATTGAGTAGTCATCAAAAATATAGTCTTTATATTTATTTGGATCTATTCCCCTTACTTTTTCTTTTTTTCTTTTTATGAAATAATCTTGGATTGAGTTTATATCACCGTAAAAATCGTTAAGACGATTAACCAAGTATAATGTTTCTTCTTTTGATAATAGCAATTCCATTCATAGTAACTTATTTTTTAGATATGTTTTGTATATCAAAAACGATTATAAGTTTAATCTAATCTCACTTATTTTTAATACAACGAACACTCAATCCTGATGTTTTATCAACATCAATTTTTCCTACTGTTGATACTTCTGAATAAAAGAAAAATCCCCAAGTAGTATATTGATCTCTTTCTGTACATGACCAAAAATATGCATGGGTATCTTTATTCTCAAATTCGGTAACTTTATTTCTTGTTAATGTTTCAGTATAAAATTTTCCATTTGGTAAAATATTGAAACCATAACTATCATCACCACCTTTAAATTTTTGTGACTTCAACTTTTGTCCACAAAAACTTCTACCAACTGTTAGAAACAATTTACCCCACTCATCAACTGTTGGTACATGCCAACCATTAGGACAGACCCCTTGAAAATTAGAATCTGGTTTCATACCATTTAATAAAGATTCATAATTATACAATAAACCACGTGTAGAATCTGAACTAAAATATTGTGAACCTTTATCTGTTTTGTATTTTAAATTTTCAGACATCCAAATTTGTTCACCAATCTTGACCCATTTATAATTGTTATTATCCCTACTATCAAAAAATCCACCTTTTGTTTGTTGTGATAAAAGAATGAAAGGAATAAATAAGAATATTAATAATAATTTAATTTTTTTCATATTTTAATTTTCAAATTAATTACATTTATTATAGAGTAAATAATGAAAATGGTTTTAGTTTTTATATTTCCAAATAAATCCACCGGATTGTTTTCGATTACCCTTTAAAACATGACAAATATTTGATCTTTTAATATTCAATTCTATTTCAACTGTTTTTGCACAGTCCCACTCTTTAATAAATATTCCATCTATAGTAAATTGCAATATGGGTTTATATAATAACTTTTTAATTTTCGATGATTTTTCACGCCCATACATTTCATTAAATGTTTTATCTTTTTTATTACTATGACACCCTTTTGTTTTTTTATGTAAATTTTCTAAATGTTGTAAAAATTTAATAGTTAGTCCCTTTTTCATCCAATGATTATCACCACTTGTTTTTAACAATATTTTATTTAATGTTTCTTGTGTATGTCTATATGATTTTCCAGTTCCGTCACCACCTTCCGTTCCATTTTTTAATTTAAATCCCCAAGATTTATATAGACAAATATAATGTTTTTCCCAAAATTGCCATTTATCTTGTGGTACAATATCTATTATTTCTATTTTTGGTTTTAATCCCTTATTAATCAAAGAAACAATCCAACAATCTTTTATTGTTTTCCTATTTCTAATAGATACTTCTATATGTTTTCTTAATCTGAATTCTAAACTATTTATAGTTTTCCCAATATATTTTGGTGTGTCTGATATTGGATCATACAAAGCATATATGTTAACATTTTTATTCATGATTATTCTGGTTGGAAATCTTCACCATTGTTTTGATTCACCGCTTTTCCGGGGTTATTTAAACGGTCCAATGGTTTAATATAATTCTGTACAAGAATATCACCATGTTTTGATATAAGTTCATCTACAGTCTTTTGAATATCACCATTATTTTTATCAATTGTAGATTTGATAGTTTTTGTTTTTCCAAAAAATTTATCAGCTACTTTAACAGCATCTTCTAATTCATAATTATCACTTACCTTCTTCAATAATGGTAAAATCTTTTCTTGAAAAGCATTTTGAACTAGTTGAAAATTGTTTTCTTTTTCTTTACCATCCTTTGTTGATCTGTCATATTGGGTGATGTCTTGTGTCACCATATCAACTGGATATCTATCATTGGTATAGTCTGCTGTTTCGAAAAGATTAAATGTAAGTAAGTGTTTGAATTTTTTCATATAGAAGTTTAATTTCTTCTATATATTAAAAACCAATTCTACCTTTTCAATTTTTCTAAAATATCCATTTTATTATTTGGAAATATTATTATAAATGCTTCTATTGGTGAATATCTATTATCACCCCTTAAATTCGAATCTTTTTTTAATTTGGATATATCAAAATTTTCAGTTATTATTTCATCTGATGTTATTATACACGGACAACATCTAAAATCTAATTTCATCGGTCTTTTTGTATATCCGATTGATACCAAATCATTGTAAATGTTAGAGTTAATATTTAATTTCTCTTTTGATTCTCTTGTACTATAATAATATAACCATTGTAATTCAATGTCAATAAGTTTATTTAATTCTTCTAATGTCATGTATTCAAAATATTTTCAATTTCATCTTTTGTTAATTGACTTTCCAATTGATTCATTAAATTAGAATACAATTTATCCATTTCTATTAATCTAGGTGAACCCGTTTCATAAGAATCCTCTATGGATTGAAGTGCACAACCTATAAACCATCTGACATTTTTAATCACATCAGCATCTGTTTTTCCATGTTTTTCTGAAACAGAATCAAAATTATTATCCTGATCAAAAACCAGAACAATTTTTTTACTTTCGTTAAATTTATTTTCCATTATATTCGAGATTTTATATTATATAAAGCTAAAGCCAAAAGGGTTTTACCATCTTCAATACCAATATTTTGAATATCACTTTTTTCAACTTCAATTACTTCAATATCTTCATTTTCAGTTTCTACACCACCACCATTAGATATTTTTTTAGAAACAGAAGCAAAGAACAAATGTATCTTTTCATTTGTTTTACCGGGTGTTGTATAAAATGGATCACATATATCAACTAAATGATCCACTTCATAACCAATTTCTTCACCAATCTCTTTAACCATTGTTTCCATTGGTGTTAAACCGTTATCATCAAGTAGTCCCGCAACCAATTCAATTACATCCTTTCGGGGACCGGGTCTGAACTGTTTCACAAAAATATATTTATGTGTTTCTGTATTATAAACTAATGCGGCAACAGCATCCTTACCTTCCAACCAATCCCTTGTGTATGTTTTACCTTTGTTTTCTATATGAAGTCTATTAACTTCAAAATAACCTTTGTATAAATTTTCTTTTTCTAATATTTTCATATTTCGTAATTTTCAAAATTAAAATTCCAATTAAATCTATTTTTTTCAATATCAAATTCACTTATTAAGTCATTGAGTATCTTAAACTTATAAAATTTTACCCAAGTATCATCTGATTCATCATCCATGATATAAATGTTTGATACTGTTTTACTTTTAGTATAATATCTGAATGAAAGTTTTAACCAATCGTTTAATTGGAAAAAATGTTCAACATATCTTTTATCAAAATGTGAATTGGAATCTATTTCATAATCATAATCATATCCACGATAAGACGAATTGAATTCATCTTTTAAATATTCATCTGTAAATTTTACTGGTAATTCATTCATAATTATCTATTTTGATTTTTATCAGTTTAGTATTCAAATAATTCCAACATAAAGGAGAAGTTTCTTTCATATTAGATATTTTCCCTTTCCCGAAAGGCATCAATGATGAATATTTAATACCTTTATATTTACCAGTCTTTAGAACATTTATAATTTGATTGATTTCATCATCTATAATTGATTTATATTCATCAAACATAGAATCTTTCCACTGGGTTCGTTTATCATCAACCGTAGTTGTTATTGGATAAGAATTTTCCAAACCTCTAATAACCGCTTGTGTCATTGTAGGATGTTTCAATATTTTATTTTTCCCATATTTATTTTTATACCAACCATCTTGAATGGGAATTTTACCAGATGTTCTTCCGGAATTATCAGTAAAAAGATAAATATATTCTATATCTTTTTCAACTAAATTCCTATTAAAATAAGTCAATAACGGAATTATTTTAAGATTAATCTTTTCACTCATAAAGTAAAGGTATGAAATATTATGAAAATAAAAAAATTACATGGATGATAATCTATCAAATTCCATTCTAGCTTTTTTAACATTCCAGAAGAAATCTTTACATTCTTGATTCTTTGGATCTTTTAATAAAATATGGACAGTATTTTTGATACCATTATGTGATAACATTATTCTTCCAATTTCCTCTATATTATTTTCAGCTTTTGATAATTTATTAAAAAATGGATATAAAACATCTTCAACCAATTTATAAGTATAATGATTTGTAAATAAGAAAGTTTGAAATGTATCTATAACTTCATTTATCTCTTTTTCAACATATTCGGTCCTACCAACATTATCTTTAATATCAATATATTTCAACCATAGTCTATTAAATTCTTTAAGAAGTTCGATAAATCCTTTTCCAACCATTGATATTTCTGGACCACCTACTAATTTTTTCTTATATGTTTCATAACGACCATCTGTTAATACAAATTGTTCAGCTGTCATCAAATACTTTTTATAACCAGATTCCTTTCCACCATCACAATTTAATTGTAATTTTGGATTTCCACCATATTCAAGAAATTTTTTAATTGATAATACTTGTTCTTCACGTTCCTTTTCACTTTCCATTTCATAAATATAATGATTACCCCAAGTGCAAACTGAAATGTATTTTTCTCTTGGTACTTTATATTTGTCATAAAATACATCATATAAAACTTCATATCCTCTACGATGTTCATCATTCATGTTTATTGGTATGATATGATTTGAATCCAAAGATATTAGTACATATCTAATCCCCAATGCACTTTCTTTGTATTGATCATATAAAGTAAATTTATTGAAATATTTAGTTGATCTCCAATTCTTTGTATTAGACATATCACCTTCAATGACATAATATTTCCTGATTTGTTCTGGGATTTCAAACTTTTGTGTTTGTGTATCTTCAAATATTTTAAGTTTAGTTATCATTTTATTATTTCTATTTTTATATTGGGTATTAATTTATTTAATTTTTTTATTTTATCAAAAATATATTTTCTACCTTCATGTTCTTCTTGAACTAGTCTATCGTAATTTACAATTTGAATTCCTATTATATATTTCTTGATACCGAAAATACAATCATCCAAACTATCTTTTTCTGATTTAAAATTACATTCAATTCTTTCTTCGGCTTCTTTTTTATAATATTGACTATATAAAAAGGGTTCGAATTTAAATTTATCACTCATTTTATTACCATCGAAAATAATAAGTATTGTTCTATTAGCATAATTCAATCTTTTGTTTCTAGAAAAAGAAATATAACCCATAGCTGACCACATTCTATCTTGTTCTAAAATTTTTCCCAATGAATAAAAGTTTGTCCAATGATATAGGATACCAACTTGTTTAGCTTCAAATATTTTATATTCGGTTATCATTATGCGTAAAACACTTTATTTTTAATATCTGATATATCTATATTTTGATCATTTATTTCTATTGATATTATTGTTAATGGAGTATTTTTAAATAAACGAATTTCTTTTTCTTCTGAGTAATTGGGGTGTATATTTTGATAAATTGTATCATCCCAGTTGACATGGTTTTCATTCACTTCTGATTCTATTCTTACTATGTTCTTTTTATCATAATCCCCCCAATGTGTTTCCGCTGAACCATATTCCCAACTCCAATATATTCCCAATCTCTTACCTTGTGTTTTTAGATGATTCAACCAATTATCATCAACAGTCATTGCTCTATAAATTGCTATTTTACCATTTTTTTCGAAATATAGATTATTATAAAATTCATCGAAATTTTCTTTTAGAATATCTTTTAAATATTCCTCAAATTCTTCACTTTTTTCAATTTCATCCCTATCATCATCGTTTAAATTATTTCTTTCAATATAATCATCTAAATAATTATCAACACAATCTTCTTTTTTAAATTTTTTCATGAATTCATTATTTAAAATATTAGATGAACCATCATAAAATGAAGATTCGTTGATTAAAGTAGATTCAAACAATTTAAATTCAGTTATCATTTTGTTTTCTTTAAAATATATAAATTGATGATCACCATCAACAGTTTTTGCACCATATTTTTTATATATTTTTGGAACTTGTTTATGATTTGATCTGTTTGGTAAATAAGAATAAATACCACTAATATCTTCATTGGAAAAATCAATTAAAGCTTGATATAATTTATTACCATATCCTTTTCCTCTATGTGATGGATCGATGTGAATAATATCTATTTTTAAAAATTTCTTTCCACTATTATTTATTGTAGATGTTTGTAAATATCCACATTTTTTCCATTTATTTTCTTTTTCCTTATACCATAGTGTAATATATTCAGCGTCTTTTGGATTATTAACAGCAATTCTATAATCATCATATTCATAGACTATATTTTTACCATGTTCATCAACGAATAATACTTTCCTATTTTTATCTGGTATAACATTTTCGTTAAGCATATACTTCTTTCTCTTTTTTCTCACCTATGTTAATAAGATATCTTTTTCCGTATTTATCATTCTTCAAATGATTATCATCCATCAAAGGGATTAAATTATTTTCATCAAAGAAATTGAGTGTTTTTTCTTCACCTAATAATCTTTCTGTGATAGCCCATATAAATCTAATCTTTACTTCTTTATCTTCAGTTAATTTTCTCACTTTTGGATAAATTTCTTTAAATTTTTCTTCAGATACATTATTTTGTATAAACAAAACCCAATTACCATTATCTACATACATCCAACAACTTCTATGACCAATATCATCAGCAATATAATCTTTTTCAGTTATTTCTTTATAAACTAATTTATCTCTTAAATCAATTAATTTATATTCAGTATCGACAATCTTTGATAAAATATCCTTGGCTTTACTTTCATTGTAAGTATTAAAAATGAAATTAATTATATTTTTAATTCTTACATCATATCCATATCCATCTTTATAAGCTAAATCATAGATTTTATCTAAATCATCCTTTTTTAAATGTGTCCACTTTAAAAAATATGTATTTTGTGAATTATTATCAACCAATTCATATCTATCATCATATCTTTTATAAACAAATCCGTATATTTTGGAATAATCTATTGTTTTTGTATCGGATTTTTTACCTTTCCCCATTTTAACATCAATTAAATCCTTAATATTGGTTACTTTATATTTAATCATTTCATCAGAAAGAAGTTTCAAAATTTCATAATTTATTTCGGATTTTCTTGATGATTTACCAAGTCCATGTATATCTGAATTAAAAACATAAACAAATTCTCTATCATCCCACTCTGATTTTTGTTGAATACTCCATATTAATGAATTTATTTCATCTTCTGTAATATTTTTTAATTTTTCCGCACCTAGTTTTATAAATTTATCATAATATTTTTGAATCTCTTTTCTCAAATATTCTTTATCATTTACTTTATCACCCATTAATAATACGGTTATAACTCTATTCAATAAACGAAAATCTAATTGTTCAAAATATGTATCATTACCAAAATCTTTATCTGGTTCATAAGATGGATTATAATCAAAAATTGATATCCATTTTTTACCCAAATTAAAATCTTTTACTGATTCAAATATTCTAACTTTTTTAAGTAATGGAGAATTAATTTTTTTCATTTCAACGACATGTACTTTCAAAGTATTATTATATGATTCATTCCATTTATCTTTATCTACATCTGGAATCATAATATCAATCCATTTAATATATTTATCTAAATTTGACATATATGGATCATTACTAAAAATTCTATCTTCATATTCATCTGATTCAGTTCTTCTTTTTGAAGAATAACCCGGACCCTTTTCTTTTTCATCTTTACTAAAATCCCATTGCCAATAATCTATTGATTTCCCTTTATATTTCGTTTTCAATGCTTTACCATCAAATTCAATAGTAACATTAGAATTTTTTGAATATCCCAATTTAAGATTTTTGGTTCTACCTAATGATAAAAAATATGGTTTTTTACTATACATATCAGCACCCGTCCCCATTGAAGTACTTAATAATATTTTCCCTGTTTTAAGAATATTATATAGGGAACCGATGTATGTTCTATGATATACAACATCGGTTATATTCGTTTCATTTAAAAATGTATCAAATTTTGTTATCATATATTCTTTGGTTCACCAATAAGTATTTTTATATGAGGTTTACCAGCTATCATTCTTACATACCAAGAATTACCAGCGGCATTGTCATCATAAGGATTTTTCCCTTTCCAATCAACTGTTTTCCCTAAAACCTTTTCCACATCTTCTTTATTATTAACTTCTGGACAATTATATTTACGAAGTAAAATTTCAGCCACTTTACCTGATGTTTCAGCGTAAAAACCCAATGTTTTTAATTGTTCACCATATCTATTGAAAAAAGTAGATTTTGAATCTTTTTCACCATCATGACCCAAACCAGAAAATTTTATACCATATCTTGTTTTTTGACCAAACATAATGATGTCAAAATCTTCTGTTCCGTGTATATCTATACCTTCCCAAAAAGTCCAATCTGGATCTGAAAAAATATCTTTTGGTTCTTTAATTTTAGAATGACCACCAATTTCATGATAAGCGGTGGAAATAAGTCCGAAGAATTCATTTGCTAATTCCGGATATTTCTGAGCATCAAAAGTAATAGGTACACCCCTTTTTGGTTTAAAAATATCACCACTACTTTCCATTAACCAGTCCCTAAAATTTTTAATCATTTAGTTATCTTTTACTTTTTGATATATTTATTTTAAGACTTTCGTTATCTAAAAATAATTCATATGTTTGTCCACTTTTATTTAAGTGTTGTTCCAATATTGACATTACATAATCTTTTAAAATAGTAGGTGAATTACATTCACTATTCCTAAATTCGAAATTGACGGTAATACTACCTGTTGTGTCATATTTTTGAATGTATGATTCATTTGCAACTTCACTAAATTTTTCCATTCTTTTTAGGGTTGTTTTTTCTTATATATTAAATTCTGAAAACAATATATAGGTATGTATGATAACAGATTTTAAATTATTTGAATTCCAACTTAGAGATTTAACATCTCCAAATTCTTACGTTCAATCCCCCGAAAAATTTTTTGATGAAAAATTAATTACAAAAATTTATATACCCACAGGTGGTGGATATGTGGAAGAATTAAGATTTGACTATAATGATCGACCGGATCATAGTATTTATAATAAAATTAAAGAAAGAACTCATTTGAAAAGTATTTCGGAATTTAATAGTATGATGGAAAAAACAATTAAACAAATTATACCGTCAAAATTCAAAGAAATCGATAAAAAAGGTTGTTATGTTTTAAATCTTTTGGAAAATAAATTTTATATAATTATTGAAATAGATCCAAATGCTTTAATAGATGGTTATTTTATAAAGTATGGAAGAAAGATACCATACCATTCTTATGTTATTACAATTCATAATTATTCAACTTTACAAGATTATAGATACTATAAAATGATAAATATAGACGATAGTTATTTCAATGTATAAAATTTTTTTATATCATAATATAGCCGTATCTTTGTATTATAAAATTCAACAATATGACAGATTTATTAAATAAACCTTTAGTAGAAAAAGTAAGTTTTTTGATTTATAATATTTACGCAGAAAAAGATGATACTTTTACTATTAATGAAAATACCGTTTATCATCATTTTATGGATGATCCAGATATTGACATTATCTTTGAAAAAATAAATAAGTTAATGAAATTGATGGAAACAGAGAAAAAGAACGGAAGATTTGAAGAACTTTTAGACAGAGATTTTGAAACTGATATTTGGTTTACTCTTTAAATATCAACTAATGTGTAATCAAATAAAAAGTAAAGTAATATGATTTCAAGAAAATTCACATCAGAAGAAATTTCAGACATAATTACCAAATTAAAGGTAATATATCCAGATTACGATATAAAACAATGTCAATCCGAACCAAAATTCATCAGGTTTACTAAAATTATGGGTGAACAGAGGGTTGATACTATTCCTGTTTCGGTTGTGTATACCGAAAACGTACACATATTTGAATGTTATATAATGATTAAAAATTTATAATTTATGGAGTCTGATTTTTCATTTTTAGTTTTAAATTGTTGTAAAAGGGTGGTTGAATTTCAATCACCTTTTTATTTTTAAACAAACTAAATGTCAGATAATATTTTATCAATATTTTTATAATCCGTATATTTTATTATCAATAATCTAATATTATTTTCATTACAATATTTTTTTTTAATTGAATCATGTTCCATAGTTTTTTCTAATTTATTATGATTCCAATATTCTGTTTCTATATAATGTTGTTTTCCGTTGTATTCAATACATGTATTCAATTCAGATAAATAAAAATCAAAAGGTAAATATCTTTTATTTTTACAATCTTTGAACTTTTTTTGTCTTTCATATCTAATGAAATTTTTTATCAAAAATTGTTCTATTTTTGTTTCACCTTTAGATGATTTACATTTTGGACATCCTTGTTTTTGAATATAATGACAACCGGCCATTTGTTCAAAAATACCATGTTTCGGACAAATAATTTTCACTTTATTGATAACCAATTTATAATCAACCAAAGAATAATCATATTTATCACCATGAATCAATTTACATTTTTCTATAAATTCATCTTGTGATAATTTCAAATCAGATAACCTATTTTTCAATTTGATTAATCTACATTTTGGACACCCCTGTTTATTAGAAATATGTGAGTTTGGACTTTGTTTAAAAATACCATGTTTCTTGCATATTATTTTTGTTTTTTCGGTCCAACATTTATAATTAGATAATGAATAATCATATTCATCACCATGTACCTTTTTACATTCTTCAATAAATTTATTAGTATCTAAAATTCTTTTATCTATTTGACATTTTGGACATTTAGATTTTAATCCATAATGTGAGTATGGTGTTGTTTCAAATATACCATGTTTTTTACAAATTATTTTTACTTTTATTTTTGCACCTTGATAATTTACTAATGAATAATCATACTCATCACCATGAATTTTTTTACTTAATTCTATAAATTCATAAATTGATTTCTTACTTGTTTTACCCATTATTATAATTTTATTTTTGATACATTTTCACCAATAGAATTAAAATATTCCTTCAATATCCAATTTATTAATGCTGATCTATTAGATGTTTTTTCATCAATGATATTAATAATTTCAGGATCAATTGTCATTGATAATTTTTTTCTTTTAATATTATCATAAACTTTCTTCATATGTTTTTCTATTTATATATTAAATAAATTAGGGTCAAAATAGTATTTTTTACTATTATTTTTAAAAAACTTATGAAAATTTTCATAATATAAGGAAACATGGAAAAAGAAAAGAAAGATAATATTAGTATTTCATTACATCCAGATATTTTAAAAATGGTTGAAAAATACTGTAAAGAAAAAAAAATTAAAAAATCTAAATTTATTGAAACAGTTATTAAAGAACACTTTAAAAAATAATTGCCTATGAATGATAAACAAAGTAGCTAATTGCGGTGACATCCACATACCGAAAAAACTCGAAAGACATATAGAATATAGAGAAGTCTTTGATAAATTTTATCAAAAATTAAAAGAACAAAAACCCGATAGAATAGTTATAACCGGGGATGTTTATAACGACTATATTGACATAGAGGGAGAACCATTAATCCTAGTTGGTGAATTCTTAACCAACCTATCCACTATATCAAAAGTAATTATTATAAAAGGGAATCATGATGTTCGTAAGAAAAATCGTAATCGTATCGATACGATTGAAACAGCAGTTACACTTTTAAATAATCCAAACATCATCTATTATAAAAAGTCAGGTTTTTATGAAGATGAAAACGTGATTTGGGTTGTGTGGGATTATTTGGATAAAATAAATCCTTGGAAAGTATTTCCAATAAAAAGGGATCCAAAATTTACATATATTGACCTTTATCATAATCCAGTACAGAATGTAATGTTATGTAATGGTTATGGTTTTAAGAAAAAGAATGTACCAGATATAAAAGACCTTAAAGGTGATATTTCAATGTTAAGTGATATTCATTTACATCAAAGTTTCATGAAAGGTACTAAAGCTTACACATCATCAATGATTCAACAGAATTTCGGTGAGTCACCAGAAGGTCATGGTTATACACTATGGGATATACCGAACAAATCATTCGAATTCATTGAATTAAAAAATAATTATGCTTTAGTTAATTTTGAACTCAAATCACCAGATGATTATGATAATCTACAATTATCGTCTAAATATGTTGTTGACCACAACAAATTTAGAGTAATATGGTCAGATTATGCTGCGAATGTTAATCGTGAAAACGAATTGAAAATAAAAAGACATTTAAAAGAAAAATACAAAGTTGATGATATTCGTTTCCAAAAATTTCCATTCCATACAAAAATAGAAGATTCAAAACTTATATCTGAAGTAATAAATATTAATGATAAACAAGTACAACAAGATGTTATCAGAGAATATTTAAAAAACAATGAATATGATGAAGATTTCATAAAACAAATTATTGAAATTGATGATACTATATATGATAGATTAGAAAAATCTGATGTTGTAAACATCGTATGGGATATTGACAAAGTTTGGTTCAACAACTTTAAATCATATGGTGATGATAATGTATTGGATTTGAGAACCGATGGAATAATTCAAATAAATGGAATAAATCAATTCGGTAAAACTACCATCTTGGATGCTATTTGTTATGTTCTATATGGAAAGACAATAGCAACAATGGGTGGTAAACCTAAACATGGTGATAATCGTTATATAAACAACAAAAGGGATCTAAATTATTGTGATGCTGGTGTTATTCTGGATATAAATGGTGAAAAATTTGTCATTTACAGAAGAACAGATAGAGAATTAAATAAACATGGTGAAATTACAAGTTGTCCAACAATAGTTGATTATTACTATGGTGAAGAAATGGTCGAAGAAAATAAAATGACCGGTGAAAGAGGAACAAAAACACAAAAGATGATTTCTGATGTTTTAGGTGATTTTAAAGACTTCATTCGTTTGGCTTTAACAAATGGTGATAATTTAAATCAACTGTTGTCAATGATACGTTCAGAATTTATTGATAGTATTATTAAAGATGCTGGTTATGAAATTTTTGAATTGAAATTAGAAGAATTCAAAGATTATAAAAAGGAACAAAATTTTGAAAAAATTGTCCTTAATCCACTTTCTGTTGAAGAAACAATAAATGAAAATCAAGAAAAGATAAACGGATTAATAATTGAAGAAAGTGAAACAAATAATTCTATCATAGATATTGATGAAAAAATATCAAAGGGTTTAGCTGTTCAAGAAAAACTCACTCTCAAAGTTCATAAAATTGATGATGATATTATGAACTTAAATCTTGATAAGGTAACATATGATATCGAAACAGATACTAATAAAGTATCTGAAAATCAATCAACTATAACAGAATATAAAGAAATTATAGATGGTTTACCCAGTGAATTCGATTATAGAAAATTCAATGATGAAATAGAAAATAAATCAAAATTTGAAAAAGATTCCCATAAAAAAGAATTAGAAATAGTTGAATGGGAAAGAAAAATGGATGAAAACAATTTCAAAATTGAAAATGTCGATACTGAAATTGAAATGTCAAAGAAGAAGGCAATTAATCGTAAGAAAAATCAAATTGATGAATTAAACAATTCTATTAATAATGATAAAAACAAAATTTCTAGAATTACTAACGAAAAGGAAAGAGATTTAGATAAAACAATTACCAAGTTATATAATGAAATTGGTAAATTAGATAATGAACTAATACAACTAAAACAGAATGGTATAAAGTTTACCAGTGAGTTGAAATCTTATGAATCGGCACGTGATGGTGAAAAATCAAATTGTCCAACCTGTGGTCAGTCTATGTCAAATTGTGATGAAAATCATCTAGGTAAATTGATATTGGAAAAACAAATGGAATTAAAAATTGTTTCTGATGAAGCTAAACCAAAGTTGGCTAGGAAAAAGGAAATACAATCAGAAATTGAAACTTTGAATAATTCAAAGAAAAATATCAATGAATCAATTGAAATTAAATTGGTGTTGGAAAACATTAAGAGTATCAATGAACAAATAAAAAAGATAGAAGAACAAATATCAAATTTCGATATATTCGAAATAAAAGATGAAATAGATACCATTACTAAAAATAAAGATAAAGCAGAAAAGGAAAATAAGGAATTACAAAAGAATATTGATAGTAATACGAATCTTGTAAAGAAACTTAAAAAGGATATTGATGAACTAGAAAAAATTATAGTCGAAAAGAATGTAACCAAAAAGGGAATTGAAAAGAGAAAGGATTACATTATAAAGATGAATAATTTATCATCTACTAACAATGATTTAGAAAAAATCATTTTAAAGAATGAGTCATTAATAAAAGAATATAATAAAAATCTTAAAAAGATAGAAGAAAATAAGGATACAAATAATAAAATCGAACAATCGAAAGTAATTATGAAACAATTAAATGATAATAAAAATGAATTTATTAATCAGAAAATTGTTATAAATAACTCTATTACTCTTCATAAGAAAACTATTAGTGATTTAAAGGAAAGAATGAAAAAATATGAAGAACAACTTCGTAGAGAACAATTATGGGGTACATATATAACCATAATGAGTAGAACCGGATTACCAACATATTTGTTGAAAAAGAATGCAGATCTTCTCAATGGTGAATTATCTACATTGTTATCAAATACCAATTTCAATATGTTCTTTGATGAAGATTTGAATTATAAACTTGAACATAATGGATTACCGGGTGTTATCAACGCAATTGAAAGTTCTGGAATGGAAAGAACTTTCGCCGCTATTGTTTTAAAAACTGTTTTGAGAACTATCAATTTTAAATCGAAACCAAATTTTATATTTTTGGATGAAGTTATCAATCGTTTAGTTGGTGATAGTGTTATAAAATTCGTTGAATTACTTAATACAATAAAGGAAAAAATAAATAAAATAGTTATTATCGAACATGATAATGAAATTATGGCTGATATGATTATTGATGTTAATAAGGATAAAAATGGTGTATCCAGTTTTGAAATAATATAAAAAATAATAAAAATGATTATGGAAGAAAATATTTTAAAAACATTAAAATTTTTTAATGAATTACAATTTTGAAAATAATACAGAAGAATTTCGTGAAGAAATAAAAAAGGGATTGGATAAAATTTGTGAATTCTTTTTAAATGGTAAATTGATTTATGATTATAAAAATGTTTGTGATGATTCAAATAATACTATGTTACTGTGAATAAAGATGGTGAAACTGTTGTTTTACAAACCACAATACTTAAAAAAAATATAGTAGATGGAAGATTTAACAAAGAATTTAGTTAATAGAATTAACAAAGCATCAAATGAAATATCACAAGGTAGTTCAATAAATGGTATACCCATTTATATAGATCCATATTCTGATAAGAATAATATTTTGGTTGGTCGAAAATCGGATCAATCAAAAAAAGCCAATTACATTATAATGAATCCAGAAATATACAATATTTTATTTGAAGAGGAAAAGATTAATCAGGAAAGATATGATAAATTATCAAAAATACTAAATGAAATATTAAATGAATCAAATGATTTATAAAACATCAGAAATTAAATTTAATATATATACATAGCTAAAAAGACATATTTCATAATGAAATTAATAAACAAAGAGGAAGATATAAATAATGTAGATCTTTTCGAATCTAGTTCAAGTAACGATGAACAAATTAAATTGTTATCTGACGAATTGAGATTAGCTGAGGATAAATTTTACAAAGTTTTTGATTTGAATCCTTGTCCAATGGCTATAAGTGATATTAACGAAAATATAATTATTGATGTTAATGATGCTTTTGTGAAAGTTATAGGATTAACATCAAAATTGGAAGTTATCGGAAAAGATATAACAGAAAAAGGATTGAAAATCATTAAAAGAAAAGATAAAGAAGTCATTTTGAAAGAAATATCTGAAACAAATAAATTTAAAAATTATTTCTCTATCGTAAAACCTTTAAGAGGTAAAAAATTTAAAGGTCTCTTTTCTGGCTCACTTATTGAATTGAATGGAAGAAAATGTTTATTTACAATATGTCAGGTTGTAAATAAACAATGTTTTCTTGATTTTATAACATTATTTTAATTATGGAAATACACGATTCTAGAAAAGAAAAAAAGGAACAACAGAAACCATTGATTCAAAATGTTGGTTTTAGAAAACCACCATCATTGAAAATACATGATTCCAGAAATACAAACAAATTTGAAAGACCCACTTTTAAATTAATTTTATTTTACCAAAGAAATCGTAAGATGATAAAATGGATTATTCTTTTTATCTTTATACTATTGATTATTATCTTTCCAGTTTGGTCAGGATCGATGATCGGTACTTGGATAAAGGATTTCTTCGGAACAATAATACATATCGTCAAAACAATTTGAAAATGGAATGATTGGGTATATTTATAAAACCACAAATTTAATAAATAAAAAAATCTATATAGGTCAAACTAAAAGTAATAAATTCAAAAAGAATTATTTCGGTTCAGGAATTATAATAAAAGAATCCTTAAAAAAGTATAATAAAAACAATTTCACCGTTGAAATTTTATCTGAATGTTTCTCAAAATCTGAAATGAATGAAAAGGAAATATATTATATTAATTTATTTAAAAGTAATGATCTAAATATAGGATATAATTTATCAAGTGGGGGCGGGGGATCATTTGGATATAAATTATCTGAAAAAACAAAACAAAAAATAAGTGAAAATCACATTAATGTAAAAGGTGAAAATAATCCTTTTTTTGGAAAAACACATACAATTGAAACTAAAATGAAATTAAGTGTTTATCATTCCGGAAAAACATATTCTGATGATTTCAAAAAGAAAATTAGTGATTCTATGAAAGGTAGAATCCCTTGGAATTTAGGAATCAACCATTCAGAAGAATCAAAAAAGAAAATGAGTCAATCACATACCGGAAAAAAGAATAGTGAATTTCATAATAAAAAAATAAGTGAATCTAAAAAAGGAAAAATACATTCAGAAGAAACTAAGAAAAAAATTGGTGAAAGTAGAAAATTATCTTGGAAAAAATTAAAAAATAACAATGACGAACAAAGGTGAAAGAAACAGAAAAACCAAAATAAAATTTTTGAATAGACTAAGAAAAATGGGTATTTTGGAAAAAAGTGGAGAACCGACAGAAAAACAGTACTGTTATAAAAATCAAGGTAAAAATTGTAGTTGTCATACATGTTCACATGAAAAATATAATAGAAATGTGAAACACAAAAAAAAGAAAGAAGATATATCTGAAGATGAGTAAAGAATTAAACAGAGACCATTATGTTAATGAAATTGGTGTTCTTGAATGGTTATACGATGAAAATAAATTTCAAAAGATACGTTTCGAAAAAGATAAATGTTATCAATATAAATTGAACAATAAATTACACCGATTTAATGGACCAGCAATTGAAAAATTTGATGGTACTCCGGGTGGATATTTCTTGGAAGGTGAAAAGGTTAGTTGGGAATATCATGTCAACAATCATAGATATATCGTTATTGATGGAATCTTAAAGGAAATAAAAGAAGAAAGAAACGAGTCGGAACCCGTTTCTTCTTCTTGTCAAACCAAATGAAACCAAAAACTATTTTTAATCGTTAAGACCGGTTAAGTCAGGTGTACCGTCAGCTTTCTTGTGTCGGCCACTATCAACCCACTTGTGAATGATTTTTGCTTTATCAGCGAAGAATTTAATTACATACTTATGATACCTTTCATTTGCCGGATCCATCTTATCAACAAGGAAAAGGATATAACTTGTTACCTCATCATCATTTGAATGTGCTTTGGTACTCTTATTGTTATCATCTTTATCAGGTGATAAAACTTTCAAGAAACTGATGATATTTGTGATTTGTTCCTTGTTTTTATCCTGTAAGAATGTATAAGAACCATTCGTTCCACAAGTCCTAAGATTACTCATCAATTCCATTGTACGTGCCCTGTTAAGGTTTTTTACTTCACTCTTAACATCATCCCAACGATTCACAATATCATTGATACTTATTTTACTTGTTTCGGTAAGATAACGAGCGAAACCATGCCAAGATGAACCAACGAAACCCAACCCTACAATTGCCATTTCTTCCGAATCTGAAACTTCTTTTGGATCTGGATCGTCACCATAATTAATAAGAATGTAATTTGATAAGTTAGTCCAACTTCTCGGTGTAGCGTAACGGACTTCATCAGGGGCTGGTTTTACATTGGAAAATTGAACTGGATTTGCGATAAGATAATCAACCATCATATTCCAACAATTTTCATAACCGAAATTTTCAGCCCATTCAATAACTGTCAAATCGTGATCAAGGATACAAAGACGATTGGAAAGAGCGAGGTCCATTTCATCAACTTCTGTTCTATCTGTTTCACCCAAGTTTCCAGAAGCCATCCAGAAAACATTAGAATTAAATTTGAAGTTACCAATTTGTTTTTCATTCAATAACTGAAGAGCGGCATTACGAACCCTCGAATCACAACGATTTAATTCCTCGACGTGAATAACGGTGGGTCTAACATTTGCTTCAAGTGCCCAATCGGGTACCGCGAAAGAAAGACTGGTAACATCATCACAACTGAGAATAACCTTTACATACTTGTCCTTAATCTTATTGAAATCATCAATATTCAAATAACCTTTTTCGAAAAGTTCGGTAAACCTAAGTAACTGTTCAATTGGGTTCTTTGTAACAGGATAACTACCCAAGTCGGTTTCATCCTTATCAGACAAACGTAAGTCAATATAATTGAGACCGACACTTTTTTCTTCTGGTGTATCCTGATACCACCAAATAACTTTATCACAAATACTACGACCGATAGCTGATTTCGCGTTACCGGGAACACCCCTGATATAACAAGGAGTACCAGAAATCATAATTTTGAAATATCGTTTTTCGGTTTTTGACAATTTCGATAAATCGAATTTCAGTTTAGTTCTTTTTGTTTTTAAGAGAGCCATAATGGGTTTATTTTTGGTTTCGATTACAAAGGTAAGAAAAGTCCAAACAATAAAAAAATTATTTGGAAATTAAAAAATCAAGATAATCCCACATTTTTTGATATTCGTAATTATCATATAACATTTCTTTAAAATGTTTATGTTCTTTTTTATACATATCTAAAATGGGTTTCCCGTTAACTAAACCTTGTTTTACGTTAGCTATTCTGTCACAGAGTTTTACAAAGATTGCATATTTTTCTTTCCTTATACCTTTGTAATATTCATCTGAAAACCTTTCTTTACGGGTTCCTTTTGATTTTGTAGCTAACACATTTGACAAGTTTGCTATTTTAACATTTGTATGAATCATCACATCATTCCAATCAACACCCGTATCCTCAATACAATCATGTATATAACAACCTGATATAACAATATCTCTATCCTTTTCAGGAATATAAAAAATGAAATTATTTGCAATTTCCACTACCATTTCCAAATGAAAAGAATATGGTTTTCCATCGTATAATTGATTTATTGATTGGTGACAATCAAAAGCATATTTTTTTGTTTTTTCTATCATATTACAAATTTACTGAAAATTTTATTATAAAAAAAATTATGACATATTTGAGGATTGAATTTTTATATATAAAAATAAAAGAAAAAGTGTTTATGATAATTTATAAGATAACAAATTTAATTAATAATAAAATATATGTTGGTAAAGACAAATATAACAACCCAAAATATTTTGGTAGTGGGTGTATTTTGAAAAAGTCAATAAAAAAATATGGAATTCAAAATTTTAAAAAAGAAACTTTGGAATATTGTAATACGGAAGAAGAACTAAATTTAAAAGAAAAAATTTGGATTAAGAAATTAAAATCTCAAAATTCAGATATAGGTTATAATATAAGTAGTGGTGGTGACGGTGGTGATACTTTAACAAATCATCCATTTAGATCTGAAATAATTGAGAAAACAACTAAAGCAATCAATAAAATAAAATATAAAATTTCGGAAAATCACGCCGATATTAGTGGTGAAAAAAATCCTATGTTTGGAAAAAAACATAGTGAAGAATCGAAGAAAAAAATGTCAATCAACACTAAAAAATGTTATAAAGAAAATCCGGAATTAATTAAAAAATTGAGTGAAAGAATGAAAGAAAAATCAAAAGGTAGAAACAATTCAAATTATAATCCAACTCCAATATTACAATTTGATTTAACTATGAATTTTATAAAAGAATGGAAAGATTTATATTCTTTAAAAGAAAATGGGTTTAATTCAAAATTAATATCACAATGTTGTATGGGCAGATATAAAAAATCACATGGTTTCGTCTGGAGATTTAAATGATTCATCACCTAAAATTTTATCTAATATACCTTTTCTAATTTTATTTACATAATCTTCAAATGGTAATTTATCACCATCAATATACCAATTAGTATCATCTTCGTTACCAATCAGTATAAAAGCTGGTCCAAATGGATTATGTATTTTATACTTATACATATAAACAATTAACCAATCACCAACACCAACACTCGATATGATAAATTTGAAATTTGGATTTTTAAGAAAATCAAAATTTTGTTTTATTATCTTTTTCCAAATCATCATATCATCTTCACCTAATCGAATGACAACATAATCAACACCGTGTTCCTTTTCAATTTTATATGATTTCATCTAATCGTATCTTTCTCAATTCATTCATGAATTCTTCTTCTTCATCAAAACGAATTCCATTTAAATAAAACAAAAATTTTGATTTTCTAAAATCCACCAATGCCATTCCATATTCATTGTGAATTTTACCATCTTTGAAAAACATTTCTTTGACAGTTTTACCATCTTTTGTTCTTCTGAATAAAGTATATGTATGTTCATTCGTAAATTTGGATAATTCGGATTTTGAATATTTACCTTCTTCCAATTCGATTACATCATATTCAATTTTATATATTGTTTCTTTATATATTTTCAAATTCTGCAAAATCGTTTTTTAATATGTATTCCAATCTATTAAATCTTTTCCAATTAATAACAAATTCAATCCAAGTTGATTCATCATCAACATCTATTTGTTTCCCATTCAAATAAAAAATTCTTTCTACCATTGTAGTATGAAATCTTTCGAGAGCGAAATTGAATTCGTTATGTAATTTTCCATTTTTGAAATACATTATTTCATTAATTATTTCATTATTTTTTCTCTCAATTACAATTTTTGAATATTCTTTATCTTTAACAAATTTCTTCCAAATATTTTGAATTTTGGTTTCGGTTAACTTATTAGTTTTTTCAAAACTTATATTTAGGTAATTATATTTGATACCATTTTCTTCTATATAAGTAACATTCATTTTACCAATTTTTTTCTGGTTTTACATCATCTTCTACAACAATCTGTCTAGGATTACCTGCTTTGATTGGACAAGGTGTGCCCACAGACAAAATAAGACATTTACGAAGCTTTGTTACATCCAACCTATCTGTTGCACCATCGGTAAGAATAAGTGTATTTAAACCTCTTAATTCTTTTGTATTGTTAATTAAATCAATCCCCGGTTGTAAGGTAGTTCCACCGAAACCAGAAAGATTAACCTTTTTGAATTCCGATTTACTTTGAATAGTAAGGTAAGAACGACCATATTGTTCCTGAACTTCAGCATCACATAAAATAAGATTTATTGTGATATTACTTTGGAAAATGTATGATAATGCTCTTTGATGATAACCGGTCATTGAACCTGATGTATCTAATATAACATTCAAACCAAAACCTTCTTTTCTTTTACCTTTGATACCCGGAATTGATCTACGATTCCTTTTCGTTATGGTTTTTACTTTAAAAAAACCCCTTATTGATGAAATCGCCGTCTTTATTTCCCTTAAATAGTCCTTTTTAGATTTTACTAATTTATCAAGAGTTTTCTTAATTTTACCCTTTTCGAAACCCCTTTGTCTCAAATGTTCCTTAACATCTTCAACAATACTTTTCCTAATTTCATCTGGTACTTCTGATGGTAAATGACTATCCAACCAATCTTCTATACCATTATCCATTCCTTCAAAAAGTCCTTTAAGGTAATCACTCACCGGACACCCACCCGATTTTTTACCGTTATTTGGTGATGGTTTTAATTCCTTTGTTTCACCATCATCATCTTTCCCATCTTTACCCTTACCATCTTTCTTATCCTTTTTCTTACCATCTTTATCATCCTTACCACTTCCACTACCATCCATATCATCCATATCACCACCCATACCATCATCACCATCTATTCCATCACCATCATCATCGGGTGGTTCCCAAGTATTATTTTTGAAAAAATCTTCTACCTGATCCTTTTTCCACTCATCAAATTTCTGTTTTTCTTCTTTTAACCATTCATAAATTTCTTCAAAAACATGTTCACCTTTGTATTCCTGTGGTACTACAACAACCCAAACGTGGTCATCTTCAACTACTTTACCATCTTTGAAATATTTAACCTTTTCAGTCGGTACTTCAATAAAGTTTTTTGTCGGTGCATCCGTATCAATAAAATCCGATTTGATTGCGGTATTGATAATCATATCAGTAGCGATATTTGATAATTTCATATCAAACCCACCTTTACGAATTCTTTTTGGATGGTCCAAAATCAAATGGAAAATTTCATGAACCACAATAAAATTAACATGTCTCTGTGGTGTTATATCAAGAAATTTCTTATTCCAATAAAATACCATCCCACTTGGGATAACATTCACTGCACATCGTGGAACTCTTTCAGTTTCTTCAAATACAACGAATTGACAAAATTCACCGTAATAGTATAATAAGAGTGTCATATCGGACATCATCTCATCAATACATTTTACTAGTTTTGGGTGTATTCCAGTTTTCATAGATGGATATTATTTTTCAATACAAAGGTATGAAATGTTTCCAATATAAAAAAATTACTTTTTAAGATATTTTTCTAATGTTATCAATAGTTTCCTTTTTTCGGAAATTGATAATTCTTCCTTACATATTAAATCCATCTCTTCATCTGTCATATTTTCACAAATAAAGTCATATTCTTCATCATTTATTCTCAAATTACCTTTTATTGCGTTATCGAATAAATCTGTAATACCACCAGATGATTTCAATCCTATTTGACCATTGGTCCATTTTCTTCTTTCTATTCTCATATTTTAAATCTTTTTTCAAAATCGGTAAAAGTAAACCAATTATTACAATTTATACCACCTTCTTTCTTCTTTTTTATATGTACACAAATTGAATTTGAAGTCATATCTACAATGGTACATTCTTTTCCATCCAAATCAATGATGATTTGTCCTATCTTATATTTTTCCATATCAATTAATTGTTACTGTTACACCACATGTACCCGGTTGTGCCATTAATGGAACCGAAATACTATCATGTTTTACTTTTATATATTTGGTTTTAACATTCCTGTTACTAAACATATACAAAATCAAAATCAAAAAAATTACACCAATCAATAAATATTTCATAAATAAAATATAAAAAACTAATAACGAATAGCCGCGATTCTGTTCTATCTCTACATTTATCTAAACCCTTTCGGATTTCCTTTCCAATGAAAGGTGCACCAACCCGATCTCAAAGGGAAACCGACACCCTCAATCTGTTTGGCTTGCTACTTCCGAGGTTTAACGATTGTTTAGATCTCCCTCGTTAGGTTTTGTAGTCGCGAACTTCCTCTAATCTTTCGACCAGCGTAGAGTCCGATATTAGTTATTTTTCAATGTTAATTATTTCACTACCAGTATCATAACAAAAATTGTGTTTTTCTGAAATATTGTGTATCAACGATACATTGGTGAACACTTTTTTATTCTTAACACAATTTGATATATCTTCAAATGTAGCTTTTCCAAAATCAACAGAAGATTCATAAAATATGAATGTATTGGTTTCACTATTGAATCTAAACCATCCACCCCCTTTTACCTTTTCTTTATTTGTGACAAGGTGTTTGTGTTTAATTACCTTACTTAAAATTAAGTTACCATCTTCAATAATAAATTTAGGAAATAAATCCATTTAATCCTCCTTTTTTTGTGATTTTAAAAATATTTTCAACCCATATACGGAAATAAAAGCAACTAATAAAGCACAAAACCATCCCCACAAATCACTTTTCGTTGTTGATTCCATATAAGTACAATAACCATATATAATGATAAGTATAATAAAAAATATGATATGTAATTTATCTTTCATATAATTTTAAAAATATTTCTTTCAAAATCATTATCGTAAAAAATTCCCTTAACACTTGTATTTTCGTTTATTTCTCTAACTTCCAATTCATCATCATCCAAATGAAATACGAAATCCTTATCTTTAAAAAAAAGAAATTTTGATGATTCATTCGTAAAATGAACGTTTTCTCTTCTGATAAATTTATCAGATATTGAAAATAAATCATTGTTGTTTGTATCAGATGATCTTCCGGTTACAATATGTACATCAAACCCACTTTCAATTAATTTTCTAACTAAATATTGAATTGGTTTATATTCAAATACACCATCGAAATCAAAAGATATCTTCATAAAACAAAAATACTACAAATAATTGTAACAAAAAAATATAATATATAAATTTATGATTACCAAATTCAAAATATTTGAGAAAATAACCAAATGGGAATTTGATGATGATAAATACATCTATCATTATACTGGTCATGAAAAAGCTATCAAAATTATTCAAGATGGTTTTTTAAAAATAAAATCAAAAAATTTAATAAATCCCGATTATGAACATGATTATGGTTATATTTCCTTTACCGAAAATGATGACTTTCATTGTGAATCACATGGTGTTGATACAGATTGTAGATTCGTATTTGATAAAGAATATATGAATAATAAATATGATTTAAAAAATTTTGATGCAAATAAAGAAGCCGAAGAAATTTATTATAGTAAATATGGTGACATAGACGATTTACAAAAACAACAAATACCCTTTTATGGTAATGAATACGAAATAAGAGTTTATGAAAATGTTCCTATATCAGATTCTTTAAGACTGGAAATACAAGGGGATCCTTATACAGAAATGATTGATTTCTGTAAAAGAAAAAATATTAAATTAGGAAAATTCTTATGAATTACCACCTGATAATTTTACAATTTCCCTTATTCTTTATCATTTTCCCTTCCGATTCCAATTGACTTACTATACTTCTGATCATAGAATCACTCAAACCGGTTGTTTCCCAGTAAAAATGTAAATCACCTTTCTTTGCACTTTTCAAAATACCCCTTCTAATTACTTTCAGGATATCATTTTCTTCCTTTAATCTTTGTTCTACAATACTCATAATTTTGATTATTAATTTTTCTTTCCCCTACAATGTGTTGGTAATGTTGCGTTACAATTTGGACAAACAATTTGAAGATTTTCGATCCTGTTATCATTAGGAATTCCGTTTTTATGATCTAATATAAGACTCATTTTTTTACCATTCCAATTTTCATCCTGACCACATAATTCACATTTTCTTTCTTTTAAACCTTCATCATATAATCTTTTCTTTAACTTTGTTCTACTATATTTAGAATTCTCAATTAATATATCATTTAAAGGAATCATCTGTTTATGTCCAAATTCAGCCATAACATAATAATTTTTTATGAAATGTGATGTATCTAAATTATACAATTTAATATACTTTCTTAAAGTTCCAAAATTTCCACCAGCACTTCTGATTCCCATTTTATCTAATACATCTTTTTGTGTATTCGATTCTTTTATAATTTTTTCAAGATTATCTTTCAACCAAATATTTTTAATTGGTTGAATTCTATTATTTTTTAATTTAGTATAATCTATTTGAAATTTATTAAGATATGATTTTAATCTGTTGTAATTTGTTGTCACCGGTAATAAATCCAATTCTTCTAATATTTCTTTATATGTTTTACATTTATTTACCAATTCTTCTAACCTTTCTTTTATGTATCTCGTTTTAGAATCTTTAATTCTTTTAATACTTTCAAAATGTTCAGTTGAAATGTCTAATCTTTTTATTGTTCTTTCTATATTTTTTTTGATATGACCAACATTAGGGTCATATCCCAATTTTTTAGTAACTTCAACGAAAGAATTAGAAAAATTAACAGTTTCTTTAATTTTATCGAAACCGAATTGTTTTAAAATTTTGTCCATAAATATAGCGTTTTTTCATCTATATATTAAATTTATAAAATGAAAAAACACTACACTTTGTTGTCCAAAAAGGACTCGAACCTTTAACCGCCAGACCCAAATTCTGATGCTCTACCAATTGCGCTATTGGACAATTATCCTTATATATAGTAATTTTTATTCCAAAAGTTGTGAAAAATAAAAAGCTTTCCCTTTGGATGAATCAATCTTTTCATATAATTCGTCAGGATGGAAACCCGGAACAAATTCTTTGCCATCTGTAATATGATACCTTTCAGCTTTCATATGACATTCATCTTTACAAAGAGTTATTCCGTTTTCCTTTATATATCCACCATTAGGCATTTCGTTCCTATCAGTAATATGATGTGCATCCAATTCAGATTCATCAAATTTTTTCCCACACCCCTTACAAGTATATTTGTCCCTACTGAATACTTCCTGACGAAATATTTTTCTTATTTCCTTTTTCATGTTATTACAATGATTATCATAGTAATCATCACATACTTATTTTTAAACTTATGAGTATTATAATAATCATAGTTGTTTTGATAGGATTCGAACCCATACCATGCACCTTCAGAGGGTGTTGTACTCCCATTATACGACAAAACAATGTGTGGAAAAGGGTGGATTCGAACCACCGACAACCAAGACATCGGCTTGGTGCTCTGACCTGTACAGTTTCCTAATCTTTCAATAGAAATGAATGTACACTTTTATCTATCTAATCGAACAGTCTCCCATTTGTATCCTGAGCTACTTTTCCTTTTGCAGTCCTACAAGGATTCGAACCTTGACCATCTCCTTCAAGGGGAGTCATGCTACGCGTTACACCATAGAACTGTATCGATAAGTGGATTCGAACCACCGCAACTCTTTCAAGTTGAAAGGTTTATGGGACCTCCGCAATAACCAACTCTGCTCACATCGACATTAGCGGGAATGGATGGAATCGAACCAACATTAGCCGGTTAACAGCCGGACGTTCTACCTTTGAACTACAAACCCAATTATTGCGTACAGTATAGGATTCGAACCTATGTTGGGACTTTCATCTCGCAAGATTAACAGTCTTGTGCCATCGACCACTCGGCCAACTGTACATATTTAGTAGTGGTGGAGGGATTCGAACCCCCATACACCAGTTACCCGATTAACGCGTGTGTATAAGACACGAGGGATACACCACCATTTTGTTGTGCCAGTGGGATTCGAACCCACATTTTCAACATCCAATTACAGTTCTAGATCTTATCAGGATCCGCTGGTACGGCACAATTTAATATTTCATATTTACAATTATTATAAAATTTTACATTCATTGATTTATTATAGTTAAATGATATAAAATTATTATCTTTACAATATTTATCCAAAGCTAATTTTTTATATTCAATTGTATCATAATAATATTCCCATTTTCTTTGTAAATCTTTATTTGATAAAATTGTTTTACATTCTACAATAAATATATCATTTTTAGTAATTATTTTAAAATCTGGATTGTATTTTCTATTAACACCTTTATATTCAAAATCTATTAAAAAATCACATCTTTTTATATCAATTACATCATAATTTTTTTCGAAATAATTTAAACAACTATATTCTACCTTAGAATCACATCTTATTTTTTCATTTTTAAAATTGTATTCACATTTTATACTTTTCAATTTTGGTTTAAAAGTTCCGTTTTTTATCTTATTACTCATTATTTCAGATTGTTTACTTCTGGTTTCAGTAGAAACAATTCTACCTGTTAATTTTTTACTTAAATTATTTTTAGCTTTAATATTATTTTTCCAAAAAATTTTCAATGAATTAGAAATTTTATTTTTACTTTTTTCACTTTTTTTTGCATCACTTATTTTTTTTCTTGTTACATCACTAACAATTTTTCCCATTAAACTTGAAGATATTTTATTTTTAGTTTCATCACTTCTGGCACCTCTTTTTATATTATTATAATAAGCTGAACAAGATGTAGAACAAAATTTATTATATTTTTTATCATAATCTATTGGTTTGAAACAATTTAAACACAATTTTGGATTTTCATTATACTTTTTTATTCTATCCAATCTTAATTCTTTAGATTTTATAGAACTTTTTATAGATCCTATTTTAGCATTTTCTAAACTTCTTCCAGATTTATAATAATCACTATCTTTAAAATTTCCCATCTTTTTATATTTATATATTAAATACAAAAGGTAGTATTTTTCCATTTTGAACTTTCAACCTTTTATTTCAAAGAACTGTCGGATTGAGTGGAATCGAACCACCATGTAACCAATTAACCTTTCAACTGTTTATCAGACAGAGGGTTTACAATCCGTTTTAAAAATGTAGAGATAATCATTAAGTGATTTAAACCCTTTCGGGCTCGATGGGAATCGCACCCACAATTTTCAAATTATCAGTTTGATGCTTAACTATTAAGCTACGAAGTAACACTTAAACTCGCTACTACATTTTTAGTTTATTTTTGTTTACATAACTATACTTATAGTATAGATTTGTCAACATTTCAAAGAACTTCAATTTCTGCACCTAATTCTTTCAGAGTATTTAGTAAAGCATATGCTTCGTCTTTACTAATATTTTCTTTCAATTTTGATGGTGCGTTATCAACAAGAGTTTTAATTTCCAATAAACTTTGTCCTGTCATTTCTTTAATGGATTTGATAACACCAAGTTTATTAATATTTCCTGCTGATTTCAGAATCACATCGAAAGTTGTTTTCTCAATTTCCATTACTGGAGTTGGGATAGGTGATACATTTACACCAAGAACTTTCGTGTTTGGTTCTATACCGTATTCTTCTTTCATTATTTTGGCTAGTTGGTAACACTGCAATACGGTAAGGTTACTCAAATCTTCCGCCAATTTCTCTAAATTTTCCATAGTTTTATAATTTATTTTTTTAACATTTTTATTTTTATTTCAAAGAACTGGTTAAAACTATGGTGGATCAAAACAAAAAAACCCAACCGTTTCCGATTGGGTTTTTTCTATATTCGTTATAGACAAAGTTCATCCAATCGGTATTTTTACCGGTATTTGATTAATAATCATATTTTGGATGTTCTGTGTCATAATAATTTTTTGTTTTAGAATATTATATATTAAATCTTTTTAGTCTGTTTTTTCTATTTTATCAATTATTTTTCAAAAAGTTTAAAAAAATTAAAATGTTTATGATGATAGGATTTGAACCTACACTCCAGTCTTAGTGGATTTACAACAGCTAGCTTTACCAATTCAGCCACATCATAAACATTTTTGTGGATAGAGTGGGTTTTGACCCCACACCCAGCGTTACCAAACTATTTCAGGAATACTGATCTAAACATTAAATTACCTATCCGGGTATTTCAATCAGATTACAAAGGTATGTAAAATGGCTGAGATAAAAAAATTACATCAAATTATCCAATACTTTTCTCACTACTTCTTCTGGTTTCGGATGACAATCATAATTATTTCCTTCTACATAACCCTTAAAACAATAACCAAGCATCTGTCTACCATTTATATTACCCAAATAACCACTCCATTGTATAGAATATTTGGGATTAGAAAAACATCTTATCTTACAAATACCATCCACATGTTCGTATTTATATGTTTGGGAACTATTTCTGTAAGGTGTATGGTATTCCGGATCAAGTGAACTACCAATTTGTAAAAGAAATGTATCCGTAGACCCAGCAAAAATAAACAAACCAGAATCAAAAGTAATGAACATATCGGATTTATTCAAAATATGCCATACTTGTGATAAATCATTTTGTTTTTCATCACCACAAAGATTGACACCCTTTTTGATTTTCACATCATAGAAACTTTTATTGAATATATCCTTTCCAATAGCAACAACATTAATATTATTATCGTTTAAAATATCAATTAGTTTTTGCCAATTTTCTAAATTCCAAGTTCTATAAGGTTGTGTAATTGAAGGATTTATAACAATGTATTTTTCTGGTAATTCTTTAATTGATTTAAAATCATTTGGATAGAAATGATAATTCAACTCTTCTTTTTTTAATGTAATACCAATTTGAGATGCTGCATATTGTCTTAAATCCAGTGTATTCCAATATGGCAAATAACCAAATTTATCTTTTTCACATCTCAACACATATCTAATTTTTTCATTTGAATATTCTTCTGGAATGTTTTTGATTAAATCCTCATTATGAAGATCTATCTTTATTAATTTTTCAATACAAGGATGATTTATAAAAACTTTTCCTGTTGGAACTTCTATTTCAGATATCATTTTCTTCGAATCACAAAGTTCTTTAGCCTTACAAGTGGGAATTTCACCATCTGTAATACAGTATTCGTATTTCAAACCACTCTTATCCTGATTGTCGTGAAATATACTAAAACTAACAAGGGTAATTGTGTTTTCATCAATTGGAACAATATGAAGTCTTTCACCACAATGAAAACAATAAATATCGTTATCAAAAAGATACTGTCCAAATGTCAACGGTTCTAAAATATCATAACGAGTCATTTCAATCATACTTTTTGAAGTTTTTTCACCGATTGGACCTTTTTCTTTATCATGTTTCCAAACATAATTGGCACCCATTTCGATTAGTTCCCTCAAATGATCCTGTTTGTATTGAAGATGTCTTTCAAGATATGGTAAAATATCATTGTGTAAATGATTTTTACTATCTATTTTAATTTTTCCGGATTTAATACCATTTACTAATTCAGTATAATTCATACTTTTCTATTTAGAAAACAAAGATACATTAAATTGTATTGATAAAAAAATTTAATATGATAGTGATTTAATTATTTTCAATAAAATAATTTATAAAACAATTCACAAGAATTTTTCCTTTCTTTTCAATGTCACTTTCCTTTTTGTACTAAAATAAATATCATATTTTGGTATGTGACAAGAAAAATAATCACCATCCTTTGTTGTTTCAATTTCAAATTGAATGTTAATTTCTGATTTCATAATTTTAAATTTAGTGACCCAGACGGGACTCGAACCCGTAATAAATTGATTCTGAAACAATTCTGTTTACCAATTTCAGCACAGAGCCTTATTTTCCTTTAATTGTTTTTTCAAAGAAACTTTTAGGAATTCCGTTCATTTCACAAAATTCATCTTCTGTTTGAACATCATCATTTACAGACCACATAGCTTTAATATTTTCGATGAAATCTTTTCCGTAAAATCTACACATATGTGCAAAATCGAATTTCCAGTTTTTTGTATCACTTTCGAAATCCATTGCTTCTGTTATCCTATTTCCTTCTACTCTTGCCATTTTGTTGAATTTTTGTATCCCCAATCGGAATTGAACCGATACATTTAGTTTTTGAAACTAACGCCACTTCCAATTAGGCTATGGAGACATTTTGGTGCCCCTGACGGGACTCGAACCCGTATTTTGAGTTTCTAAAACTCACGCCACTTCCTTTAGACCACAGAGGCAATTTGTATCCCCGACCGGAATCGAACCGGTATATTCAGGGTTTAAGTCTGACGCCACTTCCAGTTAGGCTACAGGGACAAATTGTTGTACCGAGGATGGGAGTCGAACCCACACATCATTACTGATACCGGTTTTTGAGACCGGTGCGTCTACCAGTTCCGCCACCTCGGCATTTATCGGTCATCACCAACCGATTTGTGGGAGTGGAAGGATTCGAACCTCCGAAGGCTACGCCAACAGATTTACAGTCTGCCCCATTTGACCACTCTGGAACACTCCCCAATATTTAATATGTAGCCAAGGTGGGACTCGAACCCACACGCCCGTAATGGACAACGGATTTTAAGTCCGTCGCGTCTACCAATTCCGCCACAAGGCCATTTGTGTGTGATTGATGGGAATTGAACCCACATTAACATCTAGCGGTTACAGCCACCAGTGTCCCAATATTCGCCGTTCCGGAATTCGGACAAACAATCACATTATTTCAAAGAAAGTGACCGGAGGGGGACTCGAACCCCCACGTCTTTCGACATTGGCTTCTTAGACCAACGCGGCTACCAATTTCGCCATCCAGCCTTATTTTGTGGGAATAATAGGATTCGAACCTATAGATCACGGTTTTACAGACCGCTGAGTGACCACTACTCAATATTCCCATTATCGTGAGACCAGAAGGATTCGAACCTACAAAAGAACGGTGTTACAAGCCGCTAGACAGCCAACTGTCCAATGATCTCATGGTGGGGGTTGATGGATTTTCACACATCTTTGTTATAGTTTACAGCTACGAAGTAACAGTTTTTCATCACTACATTTCTGAGATAAGTTGATACTGTATTAACCCCCATTTTTTTTTTTGTGATCAGGACGGGGTTTGACCCGTATTGTGGTGGTTGCAACTAATCCCATTATCCACTCCAGTTTTTCGTCTGGTGCGTCTGTCATTTCCGCCACCTGATCATATTTCAATATTTTAAAGAACAACAAAAAACCCGATCCTTTTGAGACCGGGTTTCCGATTTGTAAAAATAAGTTTAATTATTTCATAGCAATATCAACCCAGTCTCTGTTTGGATAGAGGTATAAATACAAATAATATAGGTTGGTATTTACAATGTTTTTCATAACTTTAATTGTTTCTTAAATTTTATATATTAAATACTTTTAGTCTGTTTTTTCTATTTTATCAATTATTTTTCAAAAAGTTTAAAAATTCTGTCATTTAATTTAACACCACAATGTCGAGTAAAGTGTATATCATTTCAACTTTAGTCTTTATATTATGTGTAGTTCATATCCTCAACTTGTGTGAACTTTAGTCGTTTATCTATAATCCAATGTTAAATTAAACAACAGACTTTTTCAATAAGATTACAAAATTATGTAAAATATTTGAAATAAAAAAATTTACATCAAACTTTGTGCTCTTTCACTACATTCTTTATGATTTATTCTCATCAACCAATCCCTTTCGCCTTCTATTCTCATTTGTGTATAAACAAGATAGACAATTATTAATATTGTTATCATATGTGTTTTTTTAAATTATATTTTTCCACCAATTTATTTAAATTTTCTATATTAAGATATATAAATAAATATTTTGATGGTGGTCCCAAAGTTGATGATCCAATTTCACCCTGATCGTCAAATTTGTTTTGATTATAAACTTGACGATTAATACAAACATTGTGTTGATGAATAGAAACATATTTCTTTATATAGTCATTTATAGTTGTATCATAATCCAATGTTCTACTCCACGATCCATCTTTAAGACAATCAACATTCACTCTATTGGCTAAACTAATAGCTTCTTTAAAAAATTTTTTTATTTCTCTATTTGTTTTAAATTCTAATTTATAAAAACCATTCCACATATCAACCGACTTTTCCTTTATATTCGTCATAATCATCTTTTGTTAATTGTATCCAATTTAAAATGAAATATTCGTTTCTTTTTTTATAACTATTTTCAATTATATCACCATATTTTTCATTACAATCTAATTGAAATTGTATAGGGTGTATATCTATAATATTTTGACAAGTTTGTTCGTGTGAATCTTGAAATCTCCATTCACCAGATAAATTATACCAAGTGGTTATTTTACATTTATAAACGATAAAATAATATCTAGTTATCATACTCCAAATAAGGGTTTAAAAATTTCATTGATTACAAATTTATCAACATCTTTCCATTCAAAATCCCATTCATCATACTTGTTTTTCTTCCCCTTAACAAGTTTATTTTCGATAAGACATTCAACAAGGTCTATAGTCCAGTCGGAATTACCCAATGGTCTTTTCCCACTAAAATTTTCTTGTTCTTCCCAAAATGTTTTCATTAAACAATAAAAATATTCTCTGATCGTAACTTCTTTATACAAATCGTTAGAATAAAATTTTAAATCTAATACTTCCATAATTTTTAAATTTCGTGATAAGTAACTTTTCTTTTCTTTTTATCTTCATCTATAAAACTTTGAGCTTCTTTCAATGAATTGAAATATAAATTTTTATATCCAATACACCAAAGAATTCATCCCAATATCTATATGATTCACCATCAAAATAAATCCAAAATATAAAAATTTTTCTTTGAGGATAAAATTTATAATCCGTTTCTTTAATTCTGTATTTCATACTTTTAATTTAAAGGTCCATAATAACAATCATCATGTTTCTTTGAAGAAAATATCCATAATATACCTAAATATATATAATAGAATATAAAAGCTGGTAACAAAAATAAACTAAGTACCAACATACTAAGGATGTCAATTATGATAAAAAGTGTTTTCATTTTTTTAATATGTTAATCATTCCATAACTAATCAATCTCGCCATTTCCCAACCACGTTTAGTTGGTTCAAATCTAGAAATCGGTGAAAAATATTCAGGATTATTTGAAAAATGTGGATCTATACTTACTTGTTTTAAAATATCATCATAAGTACATTCATATAACATTATTTTATATCCTTCATAATTTGTACAATCCAAATACTTCACTTCAATTATAAGATATTTTCCTATTTGTTCATGTTTAATTATCTTATAATTATTTGGATTCGGATTTGGCAAAGGTTTAGTAACTTCAACCGTAACTATTTGAGTTGTTGGTTTGTTATCATAAGAACTACTTGAAAAAAATTTTACTGCCCCCATTTTATATTTCCTCTTGAAAAATCTTCTTGTTTATTTCAATAAATTCTGTTTCGAATAATGCTTTGGTATATGTATCTTCTTTTTCATTCTTAACGAAAACGTTATTTTCAATACATACAAAAGTTGTTCCGGGTTTTACACTAATATGGTTTTCATCACTAACCGGAACATTAAAATCCATTTTATTTTTAAAAATTTTAATATCTTTATTTTGTTTGGAAACCTTATGTGCTTCAATTGGTCTCCTACTTTCATTTAAAAATTCTTCTGGTGGTTTGATATGTTTAAATTCTCTTTCCATTTTTTATTATTATTTTATAAGAAAGTCAACGGATTCCTGATCTGAATTTTTTGTGGATAGGTATGAACTTTCTTGTCCAAAACCAATACTTAAATTATAATGGTATAGACGATTTCTTTTTGGACTATATATAATCCATAAAAGGGTATGAACTTTTTGGAAGAAATTAAGTTTTTTCATTTAATTTATAATTAATAAAGTCAACCAATTTTTTAGATTCTTTTTCATTGAAAATCATCTGGTCAGAAAATAATTGACCAGTGAAAAGATGTTGAAAAGCGTATTTCAACCTCCCCCATATTTTACTTTGACCATTTCCATATGTATAGAAAGAAATGTCAAATTTTTCATCACAATATTCACAACGAAGCAAATGAGTTCCACATTCACTTTCAATAATAATCTTATTATCTTCTAGTTTCATATATCTATTTTATGTTAAAAGATTAAAAAGGTTTAATTAAATATAATAAATTTATTTCAAATAAAAAAATTATCAATCTTCATCATCTAAATAATGTCCATCATTGGATTTTGATACCGAAATAACTTCTTTCGGATATTTTCTTTTAAATTTTTCCACATTTTCTTTATCCAACCAAGATAAATGTTCTTTATCACCACCTTTCATATAAACAGTAATCGAATATGGTGTTTCCGGTGACCAATCATTAGAGTATTTTATTTTATCTTCCTTGACAGATTCTTGAACTTCCTGAACTTCTTGTCCTTCTATTTCCAACTCACTTCTAGTAAAACCAGCTTTTTTAACAGCTTCTTTAAAAACTGGTATGAGTTCTTCATAATCAAAAACTTCAAGTTGACCTTTTTCGTAACCACCTGTATCTTGATTCCAAGTTGCGAAATGATCCCATGTTTCACCAAATTTAGGATGATCTTTTTTGAAATAGAAATCTACATTAAAATATCCCCAGTAACCATAATTTCTTGCTACAACAGATCCTTTTATATTACCAAGTTTAAAATCACCATCTTTATCTGTATTTGCTATTTTATAAATCAAATCAGTTAATGTTTTTGGATTTGGTGATGTTTGTTTTTCTTCATTTAAAAAATCTTCTAATTTGGTTTTCATTTCGTTTAATTTGTTTTCTGATATATATAAAAAAGCCGGTATTAAATACCGGCTAATTCATCTTTCAAAGCTTGATCTCCAAATTTATTTTTCAATCTGTCTAACCAAGCATC
>Ga0247841_10001562_pt1 | contig 50482 bp, 41 predicted proteins | sample LaCruzMarch2015__2_FD_192410 | JGI IMG/M metagenome (GOLD analysis project Ga0247841, IMG submission 192410) | Freshwater microbial communities from meromictic Lake La Cruz, Castile-La Mancha, Spain - LaCruzMarch2015_18m | ecosystem: Environmental > Aquatic > Freshwater > Lake | place: Spain... | reverse complement strand
CGAACCTTACATGACCAGGCTTATCAAAGCATTGCTGGCAGAAGTTTCATTTTAAAGACTTTCTTTAAAACGAATTAAGATCAATTGTTCTTACCTGCCATTTTCCCCCGATGTTGATCTTTCTGTAATTAAATGGGATCAAGGCGAAACTGAATGCTACCATCCCGCCTGAAATCAGTAAAGTACCGGTGTCAATAACAGGGTTTTCATCATTGATCAAACGGTTGAAACTATCCACTCCAAAATAAGCCGTTCCTCCAAGCAAGGTTAATCCCCGCAGAATCCGGATAAGCCAGTTTTCCCGGTAAATGCAGGATAAATCTTCCAATCTGACCTCCCCTGTTATTTCAAATATAGCCGTTGAATCCGTCAGATCAAAAATCCGGTCGGCAATCCTGCCTTCGCTTCCCGGGTATTTTATTAATATATCTTCCCCCACGTAGTACTTGAAATTCTTAAAAGAATTCGCATTTTCAACCAATAATAATTTCTGTGCAAATATGCTGGTTGCAATTAAACATAATATACCTATGAAAATCAACCTGCTCATAAGTTATAAAAAATAAGGTGGTATTTTTGTCCAAATTAATTATAATACTGCAAAATATGACAGTTTTAAGAAAAATAATCATCAATAATTATTTCCTGTTCATTTTCATCATCATTACAGGTTGTTCCCAGAATGGCTCCAGGGGGATAAAAACCACCATTAACGGATCATTTCCTGCTTTTAAAAGTAAATCAATATCACTTAGCGAATTCGATATCAATAATGCTATTCCTTTGGATACTGCAAAGATTGCTGAAGATGGTTCTTTCAAATTCCGCTTCATGCGCCAGGTTCCCGGATTTTACCTCATTAAAATCGATAATAAAAATTATCTCACCCTGATCCTGGATAAGGAAAAAAGCGTGGATATTTCTTCGGATGTGCCCAACCTGAGAAAAAATTATAAAGTGACGGGTTCTGCTGATTCTGAATTATACCATGATTTTGAAATGTTTCTTGAGGCTAACCGGGGCAAGGTTGATTCCCTGAGCAGAGCCTATAATGATAATCAGCGGTCAGCAACTTTCCGGTCAATCAAACTGGACCTCGATAAAAGATACCAGGAAATCTTCAAACATCAACGCGAATACACTATGCATTTCCTGGAAAACCATTGTGGTTCGCTGGCATCCCTGCTGGTGATCAACAGGCGTTTTGGAGAAAGAAAAATATTAACTGAAGAAAATGATTTTGAATACTTTACTATGATTGACTCTTGCTTATCCTTAAAATATCCCGACAATAAGCACCTGGTTGAACATAAAAAAAAGATCGCGGTTTTTAGTGAATCCCGGAAGTTAAATGAGATGGTTGAAAAACGACTCGCAACCGGGAACAAAGTTCCGGATATCGGTCTTCAGAACCCTTCCGGAAAAACTGTGCAGTTATATTCACTTCAGGGGCAACCGGTTATCCTTTATTTTTGGGCTTCCTGGGATCAGGAAAGCAGAAAATCCAACAAAATTTTAAAGGATCTGATTGAAAAAGCAGGAAAGGTTAAGCCTGCCGTTTATGCTATTGGCCTCGAAAGCTATAAAGAACCATGGGAAGATGCAATCAGGGCTGATGGATTGCAGAAATGGACCAACGTCACCGATTACCTTAATATCTACTCCTCCGCAAAAACGTTGTTCAATATTCCTGATAAACTTCCATACTTCATTTTATTAGATAAAGAGCTTATAATCAGCTATAAGGGGAATAATTTTGATGATCTTGCCATCGAAATAAACCGGCAAAATCAATAACTTCTTGACGGAAATCATGATAAGTTTATTAATATTGTATGAAATTCGGTGATTGATTGGAAACTGAGCAAAACAAGCCTGGACAAAAGATATATTTTGCATCCGATTTTCATTTAGGGATTCCTGACCATGAAAGCAGCCTGCAGCGTGAAAGAATGCTCGTTTCATGGCTCGATCAGGTTAAGAAAGATGCCGCTGAAATATTTCTTATGGGAGATGTGTTCGATTTCTGGTTTGAGTATAAAACAGTTGTTCCGAAAGGTTATGTCCGGCTGCTTGGGAAACTTGCAGAAATAACAGATAAGGGAATTCCTGTACACCTGTTTACCGGTAATCATGATATCTGGGCATTTGAGTATCTTCAGAAAGAGATTAATGTTCAATTGCACCGGCACCCCGAAATATTCCGGATGATGGGCAAAACTTTTTACCTGGCACACGGTGATGGTTTAGGACCGGGAGACAATGGCTATAAGTTCCTGAAAAAGGTTTTCAGCAACAGGTTCAATCAATTTCTCTTTCGATGGCTTCATCCTGACATCGGGGCAAAAATGGGCTTGTATTTCAGTGGTAAAAGTCGCCTGGCCAATATGATCAAGGATGATAAAAAGGAAAATTTGAACAGTATTGAAGATGAAATGTTATATAAGTACGCATCCGGCCTTTTAAAAAACGGGCTTGATGCTGACTATTTTGTATTTGGACATCGTCACCGGCCGGCTGATGTTGAGTTAATTAACGGCTGCCGTATGGTTATCCTGGGTGATTGGCTGACCAATTTTACTTATGCAGAATTTGATGGTAACAGTTTGAAATTGAAATATTTTAAAAATAATCCGCTATGAAAGACTTCTTTAAATTTATGTTCGCCTCCATGCTGGGGTTCATCCTCGTATTGATCGTGCTGTTTTTTATTTTCGTGGGACTTGTCGCTTCGCTGGCCTCCTTCGCAGATAAAAAAGCCGTGGTAATCGATTCAAACACATTGCTCCACATCAAGTTGGATAAACCTATTTACGACCGGGCTCCCAAAGATCCTTTCGCTTTCTTTTCCCCTTCCGGACTGGATATGAATCAGGATCCCGGCCTGGATGAGATATTGAAGAATATCGAAAAAGCTAAAAGTGACCCTAATATAAAGGGAATTTATCTTGATCTGGGATTTATTCCTTCCGGAATTGCCACGGTCAGGGAAATACGCCAGGCCTTGATTGATTTTAAAACTAGTGGGAAATTTATTATCGCATACGGGGAAGTATATACTCAAATTGCTTATTACTTAGGCAGTGTGGCCGACAAGGTGTACATGAATCCTGACGGAGCCATCGAGTTTAAAGGGTTTGGTGCCAATGTTTTTTTCCTGAAAGGTACCCTTGAAAAACTTGATATTGACATGCAGGTGATCAGGCACGGAAAGTATAAAAGTGCGGTTGAAATTTTTATGCTTGATAAGATGAGCGAAGCCAGTCATGAGCAATTAAACGCGATGATCTCCGATATGTGGGGAACAGTGATTATGGAAATATCTGCGAGCAGAAATATTGGTAAGGATCAGCTTAATTTGATGGCAGATAACCTGGATGCTCTGGATGCTGATAAAGCGCTGGCAGCTAAGATGGTCGACGGGCTTTATTATAAAGATGAACTAAATGCTGAACTGAGGACCAGGCTTGCTATTGGGGAAAAAGACAAGATCAAAACCGTTTCTTTGTCGAAATATACCATGACCCCGCGGACGGTCAGCGAAAAAGTATCAGGTAATAAAATTGCCGTGATTTATGCTTTAGGTAGTATTATGGACGGAGAAGGCGATGACAAGACGATTGGCTCAGCTAAAATGTCAGAGGCCATTCGCCAGGCAAGGGAAAATGATAAAGTCAAAGCAATCGTGTTGCGGGTTAACTCTCCGGGAGGAAGTGCAACGGCATCGGAAGTGATCCGTCGTGAAGTGGAACTGGCAGTTCAGGTAAAACCGGTCATTGTCTCTATGGGAGATGTTGCCGCTTCAGGTGGATACTGGATTTCCGCATCAGCCACGAAAATCCTGGCCGATCCATCTACCATTACCGGTTCTATCGGCGTATTCGGTCTTGTCCCCAATATGCAGGGTTTTTTCAACAATAAACTCGGAATAACCTTCGATAACACTTTAACCAATAAATATTCCGATTTTCCCAATGTTACCAGGCCATTGACAGGCTTTGAAACAATTTTGTTTGAACGCCAGGTCGACAAGATTTATAGTAATTTTCTGGATCTTGTTTCAGCCGGCAGGAAAATAGAGGCCAGCCAGGTTGATTCGATTGGGCAGGGTCGTGTCTGGAGCGGGACAGATGCTCTTGAATTAGGTCTTATCGACCGGTTTGGCGGTTTGCAGGACGCTATCAAACTGGCTGCTGAACTGGCTGGAATCACTGAATATAATACCTGGTCACTGCCTGCCCAAAAAGATCCGTTCCAGCAGATCATCGATGAGCTGACCGGAAATGCAAGTGATGCAAGGATTGAAAAAGAGCTTGGTGAATATTATACCTATTACCAGTATCTGAAGCAGATAAAGGAAATGCAGGGTATACAGGCCAGGCTGCCGTATGAGATTGAAGTGAGGTAGCGGTAAGTCATCGATTTAGCAACTTTCCAATTCAAAGGAAGGTTCTTTAATGCAATCTGCTGAGCATTGCTGTGGTTACGTGCCAGTTACTGGCTGGGCATAATTCTGGTTTTCGGTCTTCTTTTTGCGAAATATTCTTTGATTTGCTCAAAATCTAAATCAGCAATTTCCAGACTTATTTTATCCCTAGTTTGACGCATAAATTCAACAGCATCAAATTCCTTTTTATTTTTCATTTTCATAACTAATCATTTCTTGTGGTGAGCGAATCTCAAGCATCGGAAAACCAAATTTTAAATTTACTGAATTATAACCACGAATCCGTTTGAAATTTACAATGTGTCTGAAATTCCAACTGATCAAAACGTCTGCCCTGTTTAGAGTTGCCAAGGCTATATGAATACAATCATCTCGGCTTGTTTTTCCAACAACATTTTCAGAAATATATTTATCAGCTAAATCAATTGCCTCAGAAGTGATTTCTATATATTCAATCATACTCTTTGGTAATCCAATAATAAAATCCTTTACTTTTTGAGGTGCATTTTCCAATTCATTTTCTGTCAATTCTGAATACAGAATTATATTTTTTTCCTTAAGGATCGAATTAAACAATAACTTTGTTATGGTATCAAACTCTTCATCAAAGTATCCTCCGAAAACCGATGTGTCTAAATAATATTTTTGTTTCATAAGGCCAATGTTTACAACAAAGATAACAATTTCATCAGCGCTTACCAAGTGGCAAATACCATGCCGCTAGCTTATTTGAACCATTCTTCAATTTCTTTTTCCAGTTCTTCCTCAGAAATGATCTCTCCTTGTTCGGACTGAAGATTTCCCTTATCAATTTTATCTATTAAAATAATCTTATCAATAAGCTCGTCAACAGTAAATCTTTCCGGAAATTTATCGATAATTCTCAAGACTATTTTTTTATTCAGCACATTATTCCCTTTTTATTCTATTACAATATTAAAAACGGGGTCCTAAAAACCTATCACCATTGAAATGGATCAAATGATCCGGCATTTCTGCGATCCAAACTTCTGTTTCCCAGGCAATATCAGACGTGTGCTTTTTAAATTCTTTTAAATCCGGGAATGCTGAAACATATATTTTCCCAACATCACAATTCTTCAGCATCTCTTCCAATTCTATCAGCCTTTTCGGTGAAACCGGTCCATGAGACGTGACTACCTCGATAAGGAACAGCCAATTTCTATTCTTAGCAAATAAAACAATATCAGGCAATTTACCATGCTCATCAATCGGAATACCTTATTTCCGACTACTGACATACTGATGGCCACCGCTTTTATCCATTGATCGTCTTCTTTAAGATTGCATAATGCCAATAAAACTAAAGCGGATCGGTCATTCTGCTGTTTTATAGGAAGACCGAGCGCTTCCAAAACATGTTTTGCATCTTCAATTTTACTCATATACTGGAGTGGGTTGAAAATATTTATTAATAATCCGATTTGCATTGATGACGGAAAAATCTCCCGATAGTATAATACTGTCACCAATTTCCTTTATCATTTCTAATGATGGCAAAGACATTTCCCTTAGTTCGGTAGCGCTAACATTGACATTTCCATTAAAAATCCTGAAATAAGTATCATAGAAACGGCTGTTATAGATAGCACACAACCCCACAATCTCATTTTTTTCCAAATGACCTTTAGGCCGGTAAATATAATTAACCTTATTCTCGACGCCAATAAAATCCGAATCGGAATTAACTTTGAAACAAGGAGCTGCAATTAGTCGGTTCTTATCATCTTTACTGCTAAACCTTCGTAATAAAATGTAGTTGTTATTTGGGATTAACAGCGGTCTGGAATTTTCTTCAACATTGATATACTGTCCTTTTCCTGGTTTATAAACAGGCCATTCCAGTTTCATTTGCTTTATGTTATGAAGCCAGAATAGCGGAACTAACTGAACTGAACTGTTTTCGAACTGTTCACGGATATATTTCCATGAACGAAATGCAACAACCGGTCCGGTTGAAATTTGGATTTGATATTTCGATAAGTTTCCGGTCCAGTCTCTGACAATATCTAAAACGGCTTCTTCAAAATCAGTGGTCGGCAGGTAAAGGATTTTCTCAGTAGAATGAATATCTATAATGACCTTTTTAGGGAAAGACTTTATTGAAGGGTCAGCTAAATCCTTGATCCCGGCTGATGAGGAAATAATAACATTTTCATCATTCCGGTTCCTTCTCGTTCCTTTGAAAATAACAGTTTCCTGAAGCACTTTATCTTTCCTGAAAGTCTCTTTGCGGGATACAAACAAGTGGATCCGGTCAGGGTCGATGAGTTTAAAGAAATAGGTTCTGAATTTTTTAAAGTAATTGCCAGCCGCGTAGCTGCGTGGAGTAATAAAAATCAATTCCCCGTCTGCTTTAAGCATTTTAGCCGATAAACCCATGAAAATCGAGTAAATATTCGGGTGACCGTTCACAACAACTTTCGCGGCAATGACTCTTGGGTCATTAATGGCAAGTTTGAAGTAAGGTGGATTAGAGATCACAATATCAAACAGTTCTGCCGGCTTTGTGAATAAATCGCCTGGCTCATTGAAATAATCTGCATTATGAAGAATAAAATCTTCTTCATGAAGGAGGATATTAATCTGAATGTCTTTATTCTTAACCCAATGCTCAAGATATTCGAGCACCTTCTTTAATGCAGGAACTAACTCAGGATCAGTCTCATAAACAACTAACTTTATAGAACTTAAATTTTTATTTGAATTTATAAGATGTTCAATGAGTGCGCATGATAACACTGCCGTTCCACAACCAGGATCAAGAATGCTGACCGATTTGTTGTTTACCTCAGCATAAGAAGCCATTGCGCAAGCTATTTCAAGCGGGGTGAAAAACTGGCCATTTACCTTTTTATGATTTTGCGAAACTGAAATACTATACTCAGAACCCAGTCGATCGGCAAATTGGCAGGGAGACTCGTTACTTCCTGGTTGTATGGTATTCTTATTTTCCATCCTTATTCTTCAATAGATAAGCGATTTTCATTTCAGCCACTCTCAGTACTTCCGGGGCAACCTCTTCATTTATAAGATCATAGAGTATTTTATCACTAAGGAAGTTAATAAGCAATTCTTTTTCATCAACGCCAAAAATCTGCGCTATCCTGATAATTTGTTCTTTCGAAGCTTTGCGTTCTCCCCTTTCAATTTTACTCAGGATCGACTGGTCCAGATCCAGCTCAGCCGCCACCTTTCTCAGCGGCAGCCCCTTCCCTGTCCTTAAATTTCTAATTTGTTCCCCGATGGGTATCATTATTTTGGAATAATTTCTTTGGACATAATTTGACCAAAGATAATATATATTAAATGTTTTTGGAAGAATTTTAAAGGAAAGATATTAACAACATACATGATCTTTCAAAATAAAGGTGAACAGCGTGCTGCTATGATGTATTCTTTTCTGGGAACGTGCAAAATCAACAACATCGAACCGTTCCAATTGCTCTTAACCGTTATAAAATGAATCCCGGATCACTTCAACCAACTATTAGAAGAACTTCTCCGGAAGAATCTGAAATATAAATCCCGGAAATAAAGCAAATTTTGGTTACCAGTCAAGACGCGTCAGGCCGGAGGGTTACATTAAGCTCCTAATTTCATCAGTTATAAAGCAATGCATTTTAAAATATTAATCCGGATTTTGCTACAATATACCCGGCCGAACTGAATAATCCTTATTTAGTTTTACCTAGTTAATACCCAACAGGCTAATAAACAGATACTTCATGAATTTTTAAACTACCTGAGGCCTATAGGCCAAACTGTCTATTGAGATTAAGATAAGGTAGAATAGATAATCTGATTTCCTGTTTTTTCATTAGCAATGCGTATGCAAAGTCTCAAACACAAAGGATATTGATTAATGCATCAGGATGAGTTTAATAATTACGGATATTATAGCCATAACACCTATTACCATAGGAACCCATATCTCAAAATATTTTGATCGATCAAATCCGAATCGACGATCTTTTTTAAAAACGGGAAGTAATTTTTCCATCTGAGACTTTCTCTGTTCAAATTCAAAAATTTCTTCCGGACTTAAGTTATCTTTAGTTATTTCATATAAATGATCTAACTCAATACATACAATTTTAGGAAGGTCTTGTTCATCAACTAATCTTTTCCAAGCTCTTAGGTCTGATTTCCCATAAATGTAAAAAGCAATACAAAAATAAATTACTACAAAACCTAATACATATAAAATAGATGACTGATTTGTATTAGTAAATTCAATACCCAAAAAGGTGATTTTCTTTGGAATCAGCCCCATCCAAACAATTAAAATTGTAATTAGACTAGCAATTAGAAGGTTACGTCGTGTTTTTCTTGACAAAGATGTAAGTGGGTCCTTAAGGACTGTATAAGCTTGTTCTTTAAACTCCATTCTGTAGTGCTTTATAAGTTAAAGATCATCTAAGTCATTCAGCTTCTTTTTCATAATTCTTTTTGGAAATTTTCTGGACAACTGCATAGAAAAAGAATGAAAATAAGGCTGATAAAAGTTTTCATTGATGTGTTTATCATAGATTCACAAATTTAATAAAAATAGCTCATGATAGATTTTAACTAAAGGCCATCTCATTTCAAACCAAAAACGCCAAAACCCACCAATTGTCTTTACTTGATGAGTTTTTGTGTCTTGGTGTTTTAGTGGCAAACTTGGATCAATAAGTTCCAGAATTCTATTGAAAACGGGAGTGTGGAGTTGAGAAGACCTCCTCTATAATTCAGATTCGCTAATTTCAGCCAGATTCATTATAAATTTTTGCAGCCCGTATTTCAGATCCTGGTTTCCATGAACAGGAACAGTGATCCGAACATTGCTGCTTTCAAAAATATAAATATGATGACTGCCTGTTATCCGTGCAAGATGCCAGCCTTTGTTTTCAAGAAGTTTACACATCCTTTTTCCGCTGATGATTTTCATAATCAAACTACCAGTTCCATCACAGTATCCTTGTTCTCCAGACGAATATCCTTCATGTCAATGGATAAACAACCTTCAACAGCATCATAAAGGTTATTAATCAGTTCCCCCATCGACTCACCTTGTGATGCACAGCCCGGAAGGGAAGGGACTTCAGCCCAATATCCACCTTCTTCTGCTTCATGAATAATGACTTTTAATTTCATCTGAGTGACTTTTTACAAAATTAGTAATTTTCATGCATCAGCCTATTCCAGTCTGAATATCACAGGAAGATCATATTGTACGCGCACCGGAATACCCCGTTGTTTGCCGGGTATCCAATTTGGCATTGACTTTATCAACCTGACGGCTTCTTCATCACAACCGCCGCCAATGCCTCGTAATATGCGGATATCAGTTATTGAACCATCTTTCTCTATTACAAAACTCACATAAACCTTTCTTTGGATCTTACCTTTGGCCAGCGACTGAGGGTAACGCAGGCTGTCGCTTAAAAACCGGTTCAACGCCGAGTCTCCTCCCGGAAATTCGGGCATAGTTTCGACGACAATAAATATAACCGTATCTGCATCTTGTTCAGGCAATTCATGATCACCTCCGGAAATTGCACTTTTTGACTGAGTCATATAATTAGTTGCCATCCTCTTTTCTTCCCTGTTCAGCATTTTTTCAGCGCTCAAATTATCTTCAGCCACTGCCACCCCGCCAACCATTTGATCTTCAATGATCAGGTCATCGTTTTCTGCTTCAACAATCTCTTCGGATAATGCAACGGGTTGATCAAATTCGGCAACTTCCTGATTCATCACTGGCAACAGGGGTTCTGCAGCAACTTCTGTTAGTTTGTAGGGCTGTTCCTGGTCAGGTTTTATCGGGGAACTGATTTCATTTTGAGCTATATTTTCCCGGATGTCTTCTGATTTTTGTAATTGCATATTTACCGCTTGCTCTTTTTCAGGCGCCCTTACATAAATAACCGTATCAGGTTGTACAACTGCCAGTTGAGGTTTCTCTTCATTGCCTCTGAACATAAAGAAGAGAATTATCGACAAGCCAGTAACACCAGCCAATCCAGCCGCAGCATACCAAAATGACTTCCCGGAATTCCGGAAATTGCCGGTCTTTGCTCCTTTACTTGCCGTATACAGAATTTCCTTTTGCAAATCCGCAATGTCCTGGCTGAAGTTGCCTGCATTATACTTTTTTAATCCTTCCAGCGCTTCACGGTCGAACTCAGATTCTGCAAGATGCTCTTCTACCAGGGCCTGTTCTTCACAACTTAGCTCATTATTCAAGTAACGCCCTATTGCATTGAGAGTCAGGTTGCCCGACCGGTCAAATAAAGATGATATGTTATATTTTTCCTGCATTTCGTGATTCAAGTCTGATCTTCAGGTTTCGTTTTCCATTCTGGACATGGCTCTTAACATCGTTCATACCATATCCCGTGATCTCGCATACTTCTACGTATGATTTTTCCATTAAATATACTAATTCTATGCATCGCCGCTGTGGCTCTTTTAATGTTTCCATTGCTGCTTCCAACTCCTTTAGCGTGTACTCTCTCCATTCTACCTCTTGATGCAATTCCATGGGATTTTCCATAAATACGCCATCAGTTTTTTCATCTTCCAATTCCATTTCCACCCTTATAGCTTTCATCTTCCTGAGTTTCATCAGGCAATGATTTCGTGTAACGGAATGCAACCAGCTTTTAAAGTTGTGGATCTCGTTTTGGAGAAGTTCTTCCATTAATCCTTCAAAAATCTCCATCAAGGCATCTTTTGCCTCATCCTTGTCATCCAGGTATTTCAAACAGACCCCATAAACCAGATGGGTATAGCGTTGGAAAAGAATCGCAATTATCTCAGGATCGGCGGAAGTTTTATATTTCAGGATCAGCTCATGATCAGGGAGGTCATGAACGCCAGTCTTATCCTGTTTTCGCGTGAACCTGATAAACATTCCGGGAACAATTTGTGCAAAAAGGATCAAATATTATACCATGCAAAGCCGGAAGTTTAATTTTTAATTATATTGGGTTAATTCCCAGCCCCTTGGGGCGAGAATATTCTAAGAGGCTGTCTAAAAAGGCAGCTCTGCCATAAAATAATATTTGTTTATTCATGCTCCAACGGGTAAATCCGTTGGTTCCGAATAAGTTACAAAACATTAACCGACGGATTTACCCGTCGGAATAAATTAAAATAAAGAAGCCGTTCCGACTTTTGAGACAACCTTTTAAACAGATACCCCGCTGTTTGCGGCGGGGAACTTCATTTGTTAAAATAAATCCCGCTTTTTATGGAAAAATAAATATCCCTGCATCCATTGGTAAAGATAACCCTTTAAAATCTCATTAAAATGGAAAGAAAAAAAACAAACCGTACGAACCTGGAAAATATAAAAGGGATTTTTCCCCGCATCGGGTTCATTATCACGCTATTGGTTTTCCTGATGTCAGCACCGGATATTTCAGGCCAGTATGAATCTTCAACAGAAGATAAAACCCTCTCCCCTTATTTCTATATCCAGTCGGATGATACGGAAAATGACCGGCTACCATTGAAGTCGACTAAAGCAGAAGTGAACATAGCCGGAGTAATAGCTGATGTTACGGTAACCCAGGATTACAGGAATGAAGGGAAAAAACCTGTTGAAGCCATTTATGTATTCCCGGCGTCGACCAGGGCTGCTGTTTATTCAATGGTGATGACCATTGGTGAAAGAGTGATCGTAGCCCGGATCGAAGAAAAGGGAAAAGCAAGGCAGCAATATGAACAGGCTAAAAACAACGGCCAAAGCGCTTCGCTGCTGGAACAGCAACGCCCCAATGTCTTCTCGATGAATGTTGCGAATATCATGCCCGGAGACCTGGTCCGCGTTCAGCTTAAATACACGGAAGTGCTGATCCCGGTCGACAGGATTTATGAATTTGTCTACCCGACCGTAGTCGGACCACGCTATAGTGGAAGTGCTGATGAAATTGCCTTTGCAGGTGAAGATTGGAATGCCAATCCTTATACACAGGAGGGGATCAATCCGCTCTATGAATTCGATATCAAGGTTAATCTTACCGCAGGAATGCCTCTCAAAGACATCCGTTGCCCTTCGCACCAGGCAGAAATAAATTACAGCGGGCAGTCAGGAGCTTCTGTTAGTCTTTCCACAAATGAAAAATTTGGAGGTAACCGGGATTTCATTCTGAAATATCGTCTGGCCGGCCAGAAGATAGAGACAGGGGTCCTTCTGTTCCAGGGAGAGAAGGAGAATTTCTTTCTTGCTATGGTTCAACCTCCTGACAGGGTTTTACCTGAAATGATCCCCCCGAGGGAATATGTCTTTATCATGGATGTTTCCGGCTCCATGCATGGTTATCCGCTGGATATCTCAAAAAAGCTGTTGACCGACCTGCTTGGCGGTTTAAAGCCGGTTGACCGGTTCAATGTGATCCTTTTTGCAGGTGGTTCGGAAATAATGGCTGAACAGTCGTTGCCTGCAATTAAAGAAAACATCAGAAACGCCATCAGTTTTATAGAAAAAGAGAATGGAGGAGGCGGAACCGAGTTGTTACCGGCAATGAAAAGAGCACTCAGCCTCAACAGAACAGAAGGATATTCCCGCACCTTTGTCATTGCAACAGATGGTTACGTCACCATCGAAAAAGAAGCATTTGATCTTGTCCGCAAAAGCCTTGGAGAAGCCAATTTCTTTGCATTTGGCATCGGGTCAGGCGTAAACAGATTTCTGATTGAAGGATTGGCCCATGCCGGGCAGGGTGAGCCGTTCGTGATCACAAGTCCGCAAGAAGCCCCGCCAATAGCGGAAAAATTCAGGAAGTACATATCAAATCCCGTATTGACCGATATCAATATCGCTTTTAGTGATTTTGATACCTATGACCTCGCACAGGAATCTTACCCGGATATTTTTGCCGAAAGGCCACTTATCATTTTCGGAAAATATAGGGGAAACCCGACTGGAAATATCATTGTGACCGGCAAAGGAGGCTACGAGGATGTGAAAACAAGGATTGATCTGGCTTCCATCAAACCAGAAGAAACGAATTCGGGCTTAAGATACCTTTGGGCAAGAGAAAAGCTCAGGTTGCTGGATGATTTCACAAATTCCGGCTATGAGGAGCAGGTGGTGGAAGATCAGATAATTGCGCTTGGTTTAGCGTATAACCTTCTCACCAGGCATACCTCTTTTATTGCTATTGATACTGAAGTCAGAAATGCGGAAGGTAATTGTACCACCATCAGGCAGCCTTTACCATTGCCACAGGGAGTGAGCGATTATGCAATAGGGAGAACTGTCGGAGGTGTTGCTTCAGGATTGAACAGCCAGGGAAGCGTTGAAAAAAGTGTGCGAAATGAAATGATTGTGGAAGATAATAATACACCGGACGTAATTCATCCGGTCGTTGAAAACCCTCCGCAGTTCAAAGGAGGAGAAAAAGCCCTGGAGGAATTTATAAAAACACACCTTACGTATCCCGAAGCATCTGCAAAAAACAATATCTCAGGAAGAGTTATTGTAGAATTTTCCGTTGATACCGACGGTTCCATTAAAGATATCCGGATTATCTACTCCCTTGACAATTATACTGACCAGGAAGTGATCCGTGTAGTGAAACTGATGAGCGGATTGTGGAAACCCGCAGAACGGGATGGTAAACCCGTTACTGCCAGGGTTTTAATAAGCAAGTTCGTATTCAAATCTTGAGGGATTTAAGCACGAATTGCAATTTAAATTATTGACTTCGTGAAACTTAGAACTTCTTTGTGAGTTTGTATCAAAAGTGTGAGCGGCATCATTTTCTCTTTACTCCGACGGGTAAATCCGTCGGTTCTAGAGAGTATTTCTTCCGACGGGTAAATCCGTCGGTTCTAGAGAGTATTTCTTCCGACGGGTAAATCCGTCGGTTCAGAATATATTACAAAATTGGAACCAATGGATTTACCCGTTGGAGCGCGGAATTTTCAAACGGATTTACCCGTCGGAATTTAAAAATAAACATAGTCTTTTTGGATCCATTGTAACTTTTGAGATAGCCTCAATTATTATTTAACAGAATACTCCATACCTGCCAGGCGTTTGTAGGTTTCATACCTCCACCTGGCATTTTGTTCTGCTAAAGCATCCAAACGGGCCGCTTCGCCCGGAAAAGCCTTCTTTAATGAGGAGTAACGCACCTCTCCGCTTAAGAAACCCTGGAACTGGTTCCAGTCCGGCTCTTTTGAGTCGAGCTGGAACGGGTTCTTTCCTTCAGCCTCCAGCAGCGGATTGTAACGGTAAAGCTGCCAGTAACCTGCATTTACGGCAAGCTCCTGTTCATATTGCGTTTGCCCCATTCCATTTCGGATACCGTGATTGATACATGGTGAATAGGCAATAATGAGAGAAGGTCCCGGGTAGGCTTCGGCTTCTTTAAGTGCTTTGAAATACTGGTTCTGGCTTGCACCCATTGCTACCTGAGCAACATAAACGTAACCATAAGTGATGGCCATAAGTCCAAGGTCTTTCTTCCTGATCTTTTTGCCTGATGCAGCGAATTTCGCAACGGCACCGACCGGCGTAGATTTTGAAGCCTGTCCGCCCGTGTTTGAGTAAACTTCCGTATCGAGAACCAGTACATTCAGGTCTTCGCCGGAGGCCAGCACATGGTCAAGTCCGCCATAACCGATATCATAAGCCCATCCGTCGCCACCGATAATCCAGACCGATTTCTTTACAAGATACTGCTTTAAGCTGAGTATATCGGCAGCTATAGGATCTTTCGACTTTTCAAGTAAAGGAATAAGTTTTTTAGTGGCAACCTCAGATCCTTCAGCTGACAACCTATTATCGATCCATTCCTGGTAGGCTGCTTTCAGGTCTTCCGGTAAGCTGGTCTTCATGGATTCTGTTATCAATTGGGCAATTCTATCTCTGAGCTTATTCACACCCATTGCAATGCCATAACCATATTCGGCATTGTCTTCAAACAATGAATTGGCCCATGCTGGACCATGACCGCTTATATTATGAGGCCGGTAAGGAGTAGAGGGGGCAGATCCGCCGTATATCGAAGAGCATCCCGTTGCATTTGAAACGATCATCCTTTCTCCAAACAATTGCGTTATTACCTTGATATAAGGAGTTTCACCGCAACCGGCACAGGCTCCCGAAAACTCGAACAGCGACTGTGCAAACTGGCTGTTTTTTACAGATTGATCCTTTGGAACAATGTTATCCTTGTAAGTAACATTTTTTGAAATGTAATCCCATCTTTTAACTTCTCCCAACTGTGTTTCCAGAGGCTCCATAACCAGGGCTTTTTCCTTGGAAGGACAATTATCAACACAATTCCCGCAACCGGTGCAATCAAGCACACTGACCTGAATGCGGAAATGATAGCCGGAAAACTTTCCTTTAGTGTCCTGGGTTAATGTTCCTTCCGGGGCATTCTTCAACTCTTCGTCTGAAATTAAAAAAGGCCTGATACAGGCATGGGGGCAAATAAAAGCGCACTGATTACACTGGATGCAATGTTCAACCTTCCATTCCGGCACATTGACGGCGATTCCACGCTTTTCAAACTGTGTGGTTCCCGACATAAACGTACCATCTTCCCTGTCAAGGAAAGCACTAACCGGTAAATCATCGCCTTTTAAAAGGTTAACCGGGATAGCTATATTTTTAACAAAATCAGGCACATCTGATTCCTCTTTGATATCCACACCATCCAGCTTTTTCCATGCAGAAGGCACTTCAACCTTAATAACTGCAGAACCTGCATCTACTGCAGCATTATTCATCCTGACAATTTCTTCTCCCTTATTTCCGAATGATTTCCTGACCATCCTCTTCATCTCTTCAACGGCAAGTTCATAAGGTATCACACCTGAGATCTTGAAAAATGCCGCCTGCATGATCGTATTGGTGCGATTGCCCAACCCGATTTCCTCTGCAATTTTTGTCCCGTTAATAATGTAAAAATTAATGTCATTATCTGCCAGGTGTTTTTTTATTGAATCCGGCAGCTTGGTTTTGGTCTCTTCGACTTCCCAGATGCTGTTCAGCAGGAAAGTCCCGCCTTTTTTTAATCCTTTAAGCATGTTATACTTATCAAGATAAGAAGGAACATGACAAGCTACAAAATCGGGTGTGGTCACAAGGTAAGTCGACCTGATGGGTTTGTCTCCAAAACGGAGATGAGAAACGGTGATACCGCCTGATTTCTTTGAATCGTAGGCAAAATAAGCCTGGCAATACTTGTCCGTATTATCACCGATGATCTTGATCGAGTTTTTATTGGCGCCAACAGTACCATCGGAACCTAATCCATAGAATTTCGCTTCATAAGTGCCTTTGGGTACAACACTGAATTCGGCTAATAATGGTAGCGAAGTAAAGGTCACATCGTCCACAATACCCACGGTAAACCCGTTTTTCGGCTCGTTCAGTTTAAGATTATTAAATACGGAGATGATCATCGATGGGGTGGTGTCTTTGGAACTTAGCCCATAACGGCCGCCAACAATGACCGGAGCATCTTTTTTCCCGTAGAATATATCTTTAATATCAAGGTATAGCGGCTCGCCGTTAGCACCCGGCTCTTTAGTACGATCGAGGACTGCAATCCGTTTTACTGATTTGGGAAGCACGTTCAGGAAATATTTCTCCGAGAACGGACGGTAAAGATGAACCGTAACCAGCCCAACCTTTTCTCCTATTCCAACCAGGTAATCGATGGTTTCTTTCACGGTTTCGGTAACCGATCCCATGGCAATGACAATATTTTCCGCATCCGGTGCTCCATAATATACAAAAGGATGATATTCCCTGCCAGTCAGCCTGGTTATTTCCTTCATATATGAATCCACCAGATCAGGGATCGGGTGGTAGAAACGGTTGCTGGCCTCCCTGGCCTGGAAATAAATATCCGGGTTTTGCGCCGTACCACGGGTGACAGGATGCTCAGGATTCAGAGCCCTGTTCCTGAAAGCTTGTACAGCTTCAAAATCAAGCAGTTTGGCCATATCTTCATTTTCAAAATACTCAACTTTCTGAATCTCATGAGAGGTCCTGAAACCATCAAAGAAATGAAGAAATGGTATTCTTGACTTGATAGCTACCAGATGAGCAACTGCAGCAATATCCATAATTTCCTGAACGCTGCCTGTAGCCAGCATAGCAAATCCTGACTGGCGGGTGCTCATCACATCACTATGGTCGCCAAAAATAGATAATGCGTGAGCAGCAAGACTACGGGCACTTACGTGAAAAACCCCGGGGAGCAGCTCACCTGAAATCTTATACATATTTGGGATCATCAGCAACAATCCCTGTGAAGCTGTGAAAGTTGTAGTCAACACGCCTGACTGAAGTGAACCATGAAGAGCACCCGCTGCACCAGCCTCTGATTGCATTTCGGTTACCTTTAATGTATCTCCGAATATATTTTTACGACCATAAGCGGCCCATTCATCAACATATTCTGCCATGGTGGAAGAAGGAGTGATCGGATAGATCGCGGCTAGTTCACTAAACATGTAAGCTACATGCGCTGCAGCATAATTTCCATCGCAGGTTGTAAACTTTTTATTTTTCATAACAAGTTATATTTTAATACTTTAAGATAAATTTATCATCCCTAAAAAATCAGCACGAAATTACTAAATTATAAGTACCCGGATGGAAAGGCCGTTTAAAATCGGGTATTAAAGGCCTAATTTAAAACCATTATAGATTATCGGGAGGCGTATTTTTGCAATATCCATGTCTTCACAATTTCTTCCAAAAAAAATCCTTGTTTATATAGGCAGGTTTATCTATTTTTACGACCCTTAAAATTGTTAAATCTTAATCAGATAAATTATGGACCTTTCGACGACATATCTAGGACTGAACCTAAAAAACCCTATCATCGTAGGGGCAAGTAATCTGGTTACTGACCTGAACTTCTTAAAGAAACTCGAAGAGGCCGGTGCTTCCGCCATCGTTTATAAATCATTATTTGAAGAACAAATCCAACTCGAGAACCTGGAGAATTATCATGCTGAAGAAGATTATGGAACCCGTCATGCCGAGATGAGCTCTATGTTTCCCGCAGCTCAGGATACAGGTCCGGCAGAATTTCTTTTCAATTTATCAAAAGCCAGGCAGACACTGAAAATCCCGCTCATCGCCAGCCTGAATGCCGTATATGATGATACCTGGTACGAATACGCCAAAAAAATCGAAGAAACAGGAGTTGATGCCCTCGAACTGAATTTTTATGCAGTACCAAGAGAATTTGATATTGACGATAATTCAATTTTACAGGAACAACTTGATACGCTTGAAGGTGTAAAGAAAGCTGTAAAAATCCCTGTCAGTGTAAAACTCAGCCCGTTTTACACCAATCCTTTATATTGTATAGGGGAAATGGACAAAAAGGGAGCTGATGGCTTTGTGCTGTTCAATCGTCTTTTCCAGCCTGATATCGATCTGGATAAAGAAACATTACATTATCCATATATGTTAAGCAACGAAGAAGATAACCGCCTTCCGCTGCGGTTCGCCGGTTTGCTATTTGGGAATATTAAAGGAAGTATATGCAGCAACACGGGTATTCTTAACGGAAAAGATGTTCTGAAAATGATCATCGCCGGTGCGGATTGCGTGCAAATTGTCAGTACCTTGTACAAACACGGACCGAAACAGATCGGAAAAATACTGGAAGAGATGGAAGAATGGATGAAAGAGAAAAAATATCATTCAATTGCTGACTTCAAAGGAAAACTTGCCAAAGTAAATATCAAAGATCCTTATGCTTACCAGCGTGCGCAATACGTCGATATTCTGATGCGTTCCAATGAGATTTTTAAAAAATATCCGATCAGATAAATAATTGGCAAATAAAAGAGGAGACAATTATTCAACCGTAATTTCATCAACAAATATCCAGGCCTTTTCTCCTGCACCCACATGCCAGGCCGGGCATATTCCCCTGTTTGTTGCACGAATCCTGATATACCGGCCGCTCTCCTTTATCCTATCCTTACTAAATTCTTTGATAACGGCTTCAGGAATACTATCCGCCAGGTCATTTGTCATGATTGCGACATTTCGGTAATCATTTGCATCTCCGGATACGGAAAATTCAACTTTTTCAGGCATGAAGATCCATGACCGTTGATCCTGGAGAAATGATGCAGTGATCTTATTGATATTTTTGATCTTGCCCATATCAATCACCGCTTCAAAGCCCACTCCGTAATAGCCCTGCCACGATCCCGTCCTGAAATTCGGTCCACCCCGCTGCCCGTCGATGAGCGCCATATCTCCCCCTCCTGTATACTGGCTGCTATATGGATCTTTTATTGATAGGGTCCAATCATGATGGATTTTAAAAAATGATGCTTTTGAGACTTTGCTCAGGATTAATGAATCAATAGTGGCATAAGCATATAAGGAGATGGCCCGGTCAGTTAAAATAGAATCATGATATATTTCGAAATTTGAATCAGGTAATTTGCTATCGTAGCTAAAATAAATCCTGGCATCAGGATAAATGTGGCGGAGCTTGACTGATAAACTTTCCTGAAAAGAACTTGAAGGAGCTTCGAAAAAAGGAACAGGGGTAATGATTTGATCAGTGATAGAAGAAACAGGCCAATTCTCACTTTTTGTTGCCCAGCCGCTGTTCGGAAGTGAACCCATCCCGAAAACCAGTGTTCCTCCATCCATCAGGTCCTGGTGATTAAGATAAGCTTTCTCATAGGCTTTACCGTTAAGTTTCGCGGATTGAATATATATATTAGAGGTATTATTATTTTCGGATTTAATGATGAAATCTTTTCCATCATCATGATGGATCCTGATTTCCCCGAAAAGAGGGCTTCCTAATGTATAGTAACCTATTCCCGGAGTAACGGGGTAAAGGCCCATGGCGCTCATTACAAACCATGCCGACATCTGTCCGCAATCCTCATTTCCGCATAAACCGGCAGGATCAGCGCCATATAATTCATCCAAGATCTCCTTCACCAGTTTTTGGGTTTTATATGGTTTCCCAACGAAGTTATATAAGAAGGCCATATGGTGACTTGGTTCATTTCCGTGTGCATACTGACCGATCAGACCGGTGATGTCAGATTGCTGACGGCCACTTAATCCGGTTGAAGCTGTAAACATCTCATCCAGTTTTTTCTCAAACGCCTCATCCCCTCCCATCAACTCCTTCAATCCGCTGATATCCTGTGGTACATAGAATGTATATTGCCAGGTATTGGCCTCCGTAAGCATGAAATTTACCTCTGCCGGGTCGAAAGGTTCGGTAAACATTCCATTTCTCTTTCCTCTGAGGAACCGGGTTTGCGGATCAAAAATATTCTTGTAATATTGCGCCCGTTGCAAAAAATACCGGTAGTCATCATCTTTACCTAGTTTTTTAGCCATCATAGCTATACACCAATCATCATAAGCATACTCAAGGGTTTTCGAAACAGCTTCTCCTTCCAATTCTGCCGGGATATAACCATACTCCCTGTAATATTCAAGACCAAAATGATTCTGCTCAGCGCTTTTACATACGGCATGATATGCTTTCTCTACATCGAAGTCGTCGATACCTTTTAAATATGCATCCACAATAACAGGTACCGCATGATATCCTATCATACAGTTTGTCTCGTTGCCGGCTAACTCCCATACCGGAAGTAATCCGTTTTTGTCATAAATATCCAGAAAAGTCTTTATAAAATCAACTGTTCGCCCTGGCTGAAGAATGGTCATCAGAGGGTGGTTAGCCCTATATGTGTCCCAAAGTGAGAATACAGTATAAACATCAAAGTTTTGTGCCTGGTGTACGTTGCCATCATTCCCCCTGTAAAGTCCGTTCACGTCTGAAAAAAGATTTGGAGCAAGATAACAGTGATAGAGAGCAGTATAGAACTTTTTTTGATCATCCCGGCTTCCTCCATCAACTTCAATCCTGCTTAATTCTTTATTCCATGTAATCTCGGCTTGCTTTCTGATCTGGTTAAAATTCCAGCCAGGTATCTCAGAAATCAGGTTCTGCCTTGCGCCTTCTATACTGACACTGGAAATGCCAACCTTTATAAGGATCTTTTCATTTTCCACTGTCACATATTTTACATAAGCCTGAATATCTTCTCCTTTAGCTTCAAGGACATTTTCAGAAATTTCGCCTCCGTTGGCTATGCCATAAGCATTAAAAGGGCGGGAGAATATGGCATAAAAATAAATGATCTGATTGGCCGCCCACCCGGTTGATCTCCTGAAACCACTGATTTCATGATCGTTAATAATCTGAATGGATAAATCAAGATTATTCTCTGTCACCACAGATTCTTTAAGGTCAATAATAATATAGGCTTCATCAGAACCAGGAAAAGTGTATTGATGAAATCCACATCGCGGGGTAACGGTAAATTCAGCATCAATCTTGTAATCATCCAGGAAAACCTCGTAAAAGCCGGGAGAAGCTTTTTCTCTTTTATGAGAGAAACGTGAACGATATCCGGATCCGGGATCATTCTGATCACCTGGCCTGATCATCAGTTTGCCGGTAACCGGCATGAACCTGATATCGCCATAATCGCCAACTCCGGTGCCGCTCAGGTGAGTATGAGAAAAACCCATGATAGTATTGTCGGTATAGTGATATCCCGAGCATCCGTCCCAGTTGTCCTTGCGGCTATCAGGGCTAAGTTGCACCATGCCGAATGGAAGAGTGGCACCGGGATAGGTATGGCCATGACCATCCGTACCAATGAATGGATCAACCAGGTTCAACAGGTCTTTCCGGTTGTTAACCGAACATCCTGTTAATAAAGAGAGGAAAACAATCCAAATCGTATTTTTCATTCAGCAGGTAATTTATAAATAACTTGGTGAAGAAACTACCTCATTTATGCTTTCATCACGAATAGCATATCTAAACCCCGTTTGCAGGGAGAAAGCTCCTATCTGACCTGTTGAATTTAAAGCAATGAGACCAACCTGGTAATCTTTAAACTCAGGGTTTTTATTCACGATTCGCAATATCGCCTCCTGGCAAGCTTCCTGCGGTGTTGAGCCATTCCTCATAAGTTCGACCACCAGAAACGCGCTCAAAGTCCGCATGACAAGTTCACCAAGGCCCGTTGCAACAGCAGCCCCCACTTCATTATCCACATAAAGTCCTGCCCCGATGATAGGTGAATCACCCACCCGGCCATGCATCTTGAAAGCTAATCCACTGGTTGAACAACCACCGGCAAGATTACCATTCTGATCTAATGCTAACAAACCCACCGTATCGTGATTCTCAATATTTATTACGGGTTTATAATTGCTTTTTTCTTTCCAAATTTCCCAGGCCGCCCTGGCTTTGTCAGTTAGCAGGTTTTGACGCTCAAAGCCATTTTCAAGGGCAAATTGTAATGCCCCTTCCCCGGATAGCATGACATGAGGCGTTTTTTCCATGACCAGCCGCGCAACGGAAATGGGATGTACTATTTCCCCGAGAAAAGTCACTGAGCCGGCCATGCCTTTTTCATTCATAATGCATGCATCGAGGGTCACGAAACCATCACGGTCAGGCAAACCACCGATACCCACAGATAAATTATCTTCATCGGCTTCAATAACCCGGATTCCCTGTTCAACTGCATCCAAAGCCCTGCCGCCCTCCGACAGGCATTTCCAGGCGACAGCATTTGCACTGAGGCCAAAATCCCACGTTGAAATTACGATTGGGGAAGCTGCTTTGGTTGGTTCAGCTGGTATTTCATTGCCCATTCCAATTTTAGGATCTATCACCAGTCCAGCCGAAACCAGCGATCCTTGAATAATAAATTTTCTCCTGTCCATCATAATAATATTAAATTGATGGCTGGCGTTTAATGAAAGAAATAGATAGAATAAAGAGTATACATGCCAGCGGTACGAAAAAAGCTAAAGTTGTAGTAGTCAAATCGGCCACAAGTCCCATTAGAGGAGGAATCAAGGCCCCACCTACAATAGCAGCAACCATCAGGCCTGAAAGTTCATTGCTCCTGGTTGGCATAGTTTCAACCGTAATGCTGAATATCAAAGGGAAAATATTTGCAAATCCCAGACCAATCAGAAAAATGCTGGTCATAGCCACAACCTGTATTCCTGCAAAAAGCCCAAAAAAGCCAAAGATTGAAACCAGAACGGAAATTTTAAGGAAAGTTTTTGCCTGAATCCAATTCAGAACAATCGCACCCAGGAAACGGCCAGTCATTAATGCAATGAAAAAAAACAAGGTGCCAAGCAATCCTAATTTAGCAATATCTAATCCGTAAGAATCCTGCAAATATATTGGCAAACCGGAACTCATGGAAACCTCGGCGCCCACATAGAGGAAAATTCCGGCTACCATTAAAAAAATATATCTGTTTTTAAGCAATGAAAAACTTGAAGAAAAAGTCGCTCTTACAACCTTATCAGTGCTGTCTTCTTTGATTTTTGTTATCAATAGCCATAAAATGGTCAGGAAAATAAGAACAGAATAAACCGGAAATAATATTTTCCAGTCAGCGTTCCAGTAATTGGCCGCAACCAGAGGAATGAGTGCTCCGGATAAAGATCCGATGGCCTTGATGAATTGTGCCAGCGATAAATTCTGTGAATACTTACCTGGAGCTGACACATCTCTCATCAGGGGATTTCCGGAAACCTGCAGGAAAGTTGCTCCGGCGCCAAGCATCAGAATTCCGGCTAGCAAAACAACAAATGATGAGAATTTACCTATAAAAGGAATTAATAGTCCAAGAAGCGCCAGATAAAGGCCAGACAATAGAATGGACCTTTTACCGTACTTGTCTTGCGCTACCCCTATGGGTATGGATAGAAGTCCAAACATTAGAAACCCCATAAATGGGATCATCTGTGCCATTAAATTAGAAAGCTGAAACTCTTGTTTAATCAATCCGGTGAGAGGTCCGACGACATCGCCGAAACCCATACACAGAAAAGCGAGAAAAACAGGCAATGATGCAAAAGAATATTTATTCTGACTCATTCGTTATGAATTATATACTAATTTCTGATTGTGAGATAATCTTAAACAGGCGAATATAATCAGATTTTTAATACGAATACAGAACTGACATTGGAAGGCTTAAAAATGTAGGTATAGAAATAATAAAGGGTGCCCCCCGGCACCCTTTACTTAAACCCAAAATCATGAAAAAACAAATGAATTATTTCTTCAATATGCTATTAATCCCTAAAATTTAAAAAGGTAATATCAAAAAGAATAAATTATTTAGAAATTTTTTATTTTTTTCACTTTTCTCAATCTTTTCAAGAATACTCTTTGCGTCATCGATATAATAATGATCAGGTGTAGCAGAAATATTTTTAAAAATAATATCTGCCTGGCCTAATTCTCCTGCAGCCAAATGCGTAAGTCCGAGGTACCATTCTGCATTTTCAGTGTAAAGATTATCACCGTCACGGATAATAGACTCAAACAATTGGATTGCTTTTGGGTAGTTTTTAATTTCAATATTGGAGATGCCGGAATAATACATAACGGCAATATTTTTAGGATCATTGGCCAGAATGATACTAAATAAGCTTTCGGCAGCCTGAAAATCGTTTTTACTGAAATACCTGAGTGCTTCAACCATATTTACATTACCCGATCGTGACATGCCAATTGTTTCTCCTGACTTATAATACATTTTAAACAACTTCTCAGAAGAATATCCTCCTGGATTAAGAAGGATAAGCCCGCCAGTAATCAGAGCAATTAAAAATATGGATGCAGCAGCATACCAGTATTTCCTGGTAAATTGTACAACTTTGACGAATTTTTTGGATGAGAGATTTAATTCATCCTGTGCTAACATACATTTAGCCCTGAAATCCAGCAAATCTTCCTGACCGAGCGTTATTTCCAGATCTTTTTCAAGTTGGTATTCCAACGCAAGATCACGATTGATAGATAATTCGTTTTCAAATTTCTTCCTGCCTGCACTATCTAATTCACCTTCGACATAACTGTCGATCCATTCCGTATATTTTACTCTATTCATAATCAGATAAATATTTTTTAAAATAAGGATCGTTTATTATTGAGTTTTTCAATTTTTCTTTGCACATAAATTTTCGGGTCTTGGCATATTTCTCCGTTTTAAAACCCATTATATCTGCTATTTCTTTTAAAGAAGCCTTCCCTAAAAATAATCGCAAAACCTTTTGACAATCCTGGCTAAGTTTAAGAAAATGCTGTTGAAATAGCCTATATTTCTCATGTTCTTCTTCTGGTTGTTCATGATTATGGTTATCCTGTAGTTCACTCAAATCCTCCATTTCCAAAAATTCATTGCTAAAAACGCGTCTATCCAATCTTTGAAGCCATAAATTCCTGCAAATCGAATACAAAAATGTTTTAAAAGAACTTGTAAGAACCAGGGTTTCCCTGGCAACCTTTCGATATAAAACGACAAGTGCATCCTGGAACACATCTTCGGCATCAGTATCAGTTCCGGAGTTAGTTGTGATCAGAAACTTGATTGTGGGGTAATATTCCTTGTAAATGTAACGGATTATCCCATTATCCCGCCTCTTCAGTCCATCTATTATAGCATCATCGGTGTAAAAAGTCATTCATCGGTGTTTTATCATGGTTTTGATAAAAGGTAATACGGGTAAAAGCAATAAAGTTTGCTGTTTTATCAACATTACATTTTTACAAAATTAGTTACATATTTGGTTCGCAAAATAAGAATGAATTGATTTAATTTGCATAATCCATTCATAAGATTTCTTAATATTGTTTTTTTTTATCATTTTTTTTAAAGATCGTATTACTTTTTAAATTATTCGTGATTAAAATATGAAAGAGGTAAAGCCGCTAATAAAATCCTTTTTCACTCAACCGGATTTAATTGTAAACTTACGCCAAACTATTAATCATGGAAAAAATAATTTTCAGGACTCTGTGCCTGAGTTTTGTGCTCATAAGTATTTCTGTCTTTTCTCAGAGCCAAACAGATTTTACCGGACAGGTTTTATATCATAACAATTACCCAATGAGTGGTGTTAACGCTTACCTGACAGAAGCGGAGGGCAGCACTATTGATACTGCTATTACTGACAATGAAGGGTTTTACACTTTTTTCAACGTCGCAGCAGGTAATTATACGATTTCCTTTAGTACCGAACAACCCGCCGGAGGAGTGGAACTCAGCGATGCATTTCTGGTCATGCTCAAACTAATGAACCTATATACGTTTACACCTATCCAGGAGCTCGCTGCCGATGTTAATTGCACTGGAACCATTACCTGGAGTGACTATTTTATGATCCTTGTCTCGTACCTGAACCAGGGCAACCCATTTCCAAATGATTGGGTTTTTCAAACAGCTTCTGTTACTATTCCAACGGGATCAAGAGATGGGTATATTAGTAGATCATCTTCTTCTGGTGATGTGAATGGAAATTTACAACCCGATCCAAAGAGCAACCCAATTTTCCTGAACAACCCGGTAGTAAATTTAACCGCAGATATTTCAACCCCAATTGAATTTAACCTGTCAGGCGGGCAAAACCTGCAAATCGCCGGCATGCACCTGGCAATCAGGATCCCTGCCGATCTTAATGTGATCAGCGTAGAATCGCCGATTCCTGATGCAAGTATTTTTATATCACAAGGACAGATAAGGGTTACCTGGATTGATAAGACACGGCAGGGATTTGAAATCACTGAAGGCACTCCTTTACTGGTCATCGGCACAAAGGCAACTGATTTATCACGCGATGGACAAAGCTATAGCCTTACACTGGGTAACGAAAGCCATTTCATTAATATCGACGGGGAATTGCTTCCCGGTGTAAGCCTTATCCTTCCGACGATCGACCTGAAGATACAAAAAGACCATGCCCATTCGGCCTACCCGAATCCATTCCTCAATAATGCCACTGTTTATTACCATCTCCCGCAAGATGGGCATGTAATCATCGCCCTGTATGATCAATCAGGAAAACAAGTGCAGGAAATGGAAAACGGGGTCAGTTCTGCCGGCAGTCACCAGGTAAATATCGACGGTTCTTCGTTATTACCGGGCATATACCATTACAGCATCCGATTTTCGGGCAATGACCAATATATTAGTACCGGAACTATGATTAAATCCAGATAAGCGGCTTCTTATTTTTAAATCCGAAAAGGAGTGCCATCAGGTGCTCCTTTTTTTATTTCTACGTTCAGTCTTAGAATATTTATGTAATTTAGCCTTCGTTCGGTATTAATTTTTTTTGCGGGATGAAAAGCAAGAGCCTTCCATTCTTTTCTTCAATCTCCGGTCATTCATTCCGGCTGATAATTTGTTATTTAGCGCTTTTTACTTGTTTTTTCTCTTTTATAAACGAGATTTTTAGCCAGTCGAATTCCGAAATAACCATTATAAGACAAAAAGCCCTACTCTTCAAGAATAGAGTCGAATATGACAGTGCTCTTTTATATTATGAAAAAACAGGTGAAATCCTAGTACGGGCAGGTGATAAAAAATCGGCAATCCTCAACGAATTAAACGTTTATGACATCTATGTACTTCAAAGAGATTTCAATCACGCAATTGCAGGATTGCAGGATGCCGCCATTGAAATTGGAAATGAATTTCCTTTGGATATGGACCTGAAAGCCGAGCTATTCCAGGTAAAAGGAAGCTACTTGCTCGCTAATGGGAAATCGGATTCTGCAAAATATTACCTGGAACGGTCTATTGAAATAAGAGTTGCCAAATATGGCTCAACTGACACCGCTCTGCATTATGCTTTCAATAAACTCGGGAATCTATACCTGGCAAAATCAGATTATGATTCAGCCTATCTATGTCATCAAACCGCTTTGGAGCTTACTTTTAAAAAGCAAAACCCCGTTAATTATATGACGGCCTCCTCTTACCAAAACCTCGGGATCGCCGCACATATGAAAGGTGATTACCAGCTTGCTGAGAGATATTATACCAAATCGTTGCAACTTAAAGAGAAGTTATTTAATTATAAAGATCCGGCACTTGCAAAAATTTATGGGAACCTTGGTAAGTTTTATACTGACTTGTCAAAATATGATATAGCCCTTGAATACTATGATAAAGCAGAACAATTGCTTATTTCACGTTATGATAGGGATAATATACAATTTGCTTATGTTTATTGGAATAAAGGTAATGTTTATACACTAAAAGGAGATTACGTTAAAGCTACCGGTTATCTGTCAAAAGCACATTCAATACTTGAAATTCACCTTGGTTCCGACAATCAGGATGTTTTATCAGTTTTAATAGATTTAGGATTTGCTTACGATAAAAAAGGTGATACCCTATCAGCTATTAACTTTTATAATAAAGCTGCAAAAAATAAGGAAAATGCGGGCATAATCAAAATATATAGAAATCTTGGTAATATTTATTGGGCAAAAAATGAGCGGGATAGTGCAGAAAAATACTATAATTTATCAATTGATTTTGCGAAACAATTCTTTTCTGGAAACAGTTATGATCTGGCACTTTGTTACCAATATTATGGTGAGTTTCTCACAAAATCCAGCAACGATAAAGAGTCTATATGGTATTATTCGCAAGCATCCGATATTTTTTTACAGCTATTTGGTAGAAAGAATAAAGACTTATCAAAAGTTTTACGCCTGCAGAGTGAGTTTTTTTTAGCAAATTCAGAATATGACTCTGCATTAAATAAAATACAGGCTGCTTTAGTGGCTTTATTACCGGAGTTTTCAGAAAGCGACCCTTATGAGAATCCTTCTATTAAGGAAATCATTATTGATCTATATTTACAAGATGCTTTACAGATTAAAGCGATAGCACTTTATAAAAAATTCTCAAAGAGTCATAACCTTAAAGATTTATATGTCAGCCTCGAAACCATTGATCTGACAATCGCTGTAACTGAAGAAATAAGAAAAACATACAATGAAGAAGAAAGCCAGTTGATCTTAAACAATTATACAAGAACCGTTATTGACCTGGGTATCATGGTGACATACCAACTATTTGCTGAAACCGGCGAAAATAAATATGTTGCCGAAGCTTTTAATTTTTCTGAGAAAGGACAGGCGATTATTTTGCTCAGCGCTCTGCGGGGACTGGAAGCCCAATCAAATACCGACATTCCTAAAAGCACACAGGAGTACGAAAACAATCTCTCAAAGGAACTTGCTACATACAATAACTTGCTTTACCAGGAAAAACAGAAAAAAAATCCAAATGAGGCCAAACTTCAACTTTGGAATAACGAAATTTTCAATTTCAGGCGTGCCCACGACAGCATATTGGATTCTTATAAACAACTTTACCCAGAATATTTCAGGCTTAAATATGACTATTCCGCTATTTCTGCAGATTCGGTTTTAAAAGGTTTACATGACGATCAAGCTATGCTGGAATATTATCTAACGGATACACTGGTTATGGGCTTTTTATTGACTGACAATAAATTATCCGTTGAAATATTGGGTAAAAAAAACAATCTGACCAGGAAGCTCGATAGTCTTCGCCAGAATTTTATCAGGAATGATTATTTTAATAAGGGACAAAAAGAATTTGAAGCCTTTACATCAATTTCCGCAGATTTGTATGATCTGTTGATTCGCCCGTTTGAATCCGCCATTGACGGGAAAAGATTGATTATAATCCCGGATGGCGAACTGGGTTATTTGTCATTTGATTTACTTTTTAAGAGAAAACCGCTCGATTATTCACAGGGTTACAACGAACTGCCCTGGCTTATCATAAGTAATCCTTTAAGCTACAGCAGTTCTGCAACCATTCATTTCGAACAGACCAACAGGATCTCCCGGAAAGTTTCCGGAAATTTGCTGGCTTTCGCCCCCTCTTATGATTTTACCAGCAACGAACGAAATGCCGGTACAATAGATTCAGTCATCCTGAATCTCAACCCTTTAACCGGGACAAAAGAGGAAATCAATTCCATTTCCGGCTTATTCCGGACAAAGAAGTTATTCGATGAAAAAGCTACCGAAACATATTTTAAGGAGCATGCCGGAGAATATGGAATTTTGCATCTTGCCATGCATACGATTATTGACAATCAGAACCCCATATATTCCAAACTTGTTTTTAAACCTGCTGAAACCGGTTCGAAGGACGATGGATACCTCCATACCTATGAACTGTTTGGCCTTCATCTGCCCGGTCAGCTTGCCGTTCTAAGCGCCTGCAACACAGGGAGTGGAAAACTTGAGCGTGGAGAAGGGATTATCAGCCTGGCAAGGGGATTTTTCTATGCCGGTATTCCCAGTGTTGTGATGACCTTATGGGAAATAGAAGACCACAGCAGTGCTGATCTTATGGCTTTATTTTATGAAAATCTTAAACTTGGGCTCCCAAATGATGTTGCCCTTCAGCGGGCTAAAATCACCTATCTTGAAAAAACCGGCAAATTGCAAGCACATCCTTATTTCTGGGCTGGTTATGTTATTATTGGGAAAACGGATCCAATCGGTTTTAAATCTTCCTGCAAGCCTTTGTTCTTTGTTCTTTCAGGTTTTGTCATCCTGATGCTGATCATGCTCATTTATTTTTTTATTAACAAGCGGGTATATTTTCAGAAAAAACGGTATTAACAAATAGAATTCATTAAGTTTATACCACCTATCGCAATTTCAGCATGAGAAAGGAAAATTGTTTGGGCCAGTCAATATTTCGTGTTTACCTGGCATTCATTTCATTAGGATGTTTCAACATTCCTTTGAATGGGCAGTCCTGTTTACCGCCCTATCTTACACAGCACCTTACCGAACTTAAAAGGGAGAACCGGTTCGAGGAGGCATTGATTATGCTTGATTTGCACATTAATACACTAAAATTAAAACCTGATCAAAAAGCGCTATTCGAAGCATTATTATTGAAAGCTGATATTTACCGGATGAAAGGGCAAAACCGTCAATCAGCCGACCTGCTTGATTCGCTGATGGCATTAAATTCTCCTGTCTTGTCAGGGAATGATCCCTTATTTGCACAGCTTTTAACCATTCAGGGTACAATCTTTCTAACAAAGGGAGAATTGAAGAAAGGACGGAGTGCTATTGAGAAAGCTATTGCAATCTATTCGGCTGACTTTGGAAAGGAAGATACACTTTTAGGTCCCTGTTACAATAAACTTGGCAATTACTACTATTTCAGCAAAATTTTTGATTCCGCCATGACTTGCTATGCCAAAGCGCTGGATTTGGCAAATAAAAAAACTGACAATCTCGAGGACCGTGCTTCTTATATTCAGAATATCGGCATTATTCACCTAGAACTCAGCAATTACATAAAGGCAGAAAGCTGCTTTCTTGAATCACTCAGTTTAAAAGAATTAATTTATTCTCCAAGCAGCTTTTCTTTAGGCAGAATTTACTTGAATTTGGGAAGATTTTATCAGGGTATCTCTGCCCTTGATAAAGCTTTTTTCTATATCGAAAAAGCGGAGAATATATTTACGATGGAAGGAGTACCTTCAACTCTTGAGTTAGGAAAAACATATTGGAATAAGGGCATCATTTATCTTCTTTCAGGAGATCCTGAACTGGCTCTCACCTATCTTTTTAATGCCAGGCAGATCATTGAGTCAGTTCTTTCGGATAATAAACAATTGATTGCAACCCTCAATTCAGATATTGGTAATGTTTATAACAACACTGGACAATATGATAAAGTCATTTCATACTACAATTTATCCTTACCATGGGCTGATACACCTCTTAAAATTAAAACATATAGGAACTTAGCTAACTTATGCTTTTCTAAAGATGATCTTATAAATGCAAAATATTATTTCGATAAATTACTGTCGGTCACTAAAAATACTATTAATATTGAAAATCCGGATAATGCATTAACTATGTTTAATTATGGAAAATTTTTAGTTAAAATGGGAGATGACAACGCCTTAGTTTATTTAAACAAGGCGTATAATATTTTTAATAAAAACATGAGATTTAACTCCAGCTATGTTGCTGCTTCACTATGTAGTATTGGCGATTTTTACTATAATAAAGATCAACTCTACCAGGCTCTAAGTTATTATCAGAAAAGCCTTATATCGATTTCCAATTCTTATTCTGACACCAACATCCTGGATAATCCACCACTACAGTCATTAAATCCTGATTTCCAGATTATCATTGCATTGTCAAAAAAAGCATATTATCTCACTAAATTCTTTTATGAAAATGACAACATCAATTATTTAATTTCTTCGAATAAAACCTATTTTTTATCTATGGACCTTATTGATAAATTACGCATGTCATACAGGGATGAAAACAGCCAAATGATACTTTCAAATGATATATGTGAGGTCTTTAAGCAAGCTTTAAATAATTGCCTGGTCATTTATAGCTATACGAATGATTCAGAATGGTTACACAAGGCTTTTGAAGCATCGGAAAGGGGAAAATCGATGGTTTTACTGAATGAGTTAAAAGATGCGAACGCTAAAAAGATTGGATTAATACCGGAAGTTTTGAGAAATACTGAAAAAGAGATTAAAAGCAATTTAAACCTCTACCGGAATAATATCTGGGAAGAAGAAAACCAGCCTGAACCGGATGAAAAAAAACTCAATTACCTCCGTTTAAGCCAACTGATATATGAGAAGAAATATGACAGTCTTATCGATCAGCTTGAGCAGGATTATCCGGAGTATTTCAAATTAAAATTTGATCCTTCCGTTGTTTCTGTAGCTGAATTGCAGAAGATCCTTGAAAAGAATGAAATCATTGTGGAATATACTCTTTCGGAAGATTATGTATATATCTTTCTGGTTTCACCAAACGAATTTGAAGTAAAAAAGATAGCAATTGATTCGACATTAATTCAGGATATTTTCGCCTTGAGAAAGAATCTTGATTTCCGTCATGTTCCTGAATACAGCCATCAGGATTATTTGAATTATCAGCGTATGGCGTATAAACTATATTCCTTATTAATTCAGCCGGTTGAGAGCTATCTGGAGAAAAAAAAGGTTATTATCATTCCCGATGATGAGTTAAGTTATCTTTCCTTTGAGTCATTGATCCAAAAAATTATTCCATCTGATACTATTGAATTCCGGCATTTACCATACCTGATAAAAAAATATCCGGTGAGTTATGCGGCTTCTTCGACCATTTTCTCGCTAATTAAAAAGGGACGGATACCTGTTATTAATAAAGGGGTACTGGCTCTTGCACCAAGTTCCAGCATCCTTACCAGAAGCTTTCTTGCAAATAATAAAGCGTTAGCTCAACATTTTAAAACAGGGCAGGATCTTCCGGGAGCAACCTGGGAAGCAGAAACCATTCTTAAAATGATGAAAGGTAAGAAACTTATAGGCGAAGAAGCAACAGAAGCTTCATTCAAAAAGTTGGCCTCTTCATACGACATATTGCACTTTGCAACACATACAAGAATTGATGATGAAAACCCTCTTACCTCTATGCTTTCATTTTATCCTTATAGCGGCTTCGGAGAAGATGGAGTGCTGCATACTTACGAAATATATAACCTGGAACTTAATGGCGAGTTGGCTGTGCTAAGCGCTTGCAGCACAGGTGATGGAAAGCTCCAGAAAGGCGAAGGAGTGATCAGCCTTGCCAGGGCCTTCACATACGCAGGTATGCCAAGTGTGGTGATGACCCTGTGGGACGTGGAAGATATAAGCAGCGGAAATATTCTCCCTTCATTCTACCATCTGCTGGCCAAAGGCTATGATAAAGATATCGCTTTAAGACTGGCTAAACTGAATTACCTTGAAAAAACCAGACCAGAGATCGAAACCCACCCGGCATTCTGGTCAGGTTTTGTCCTATATGGAAATAACAGGGGTTTCAGGCAAAAGCCGGATGTTAGCTATTTAATTTTGCTTTTTGTCTTAGGCGGTTTGATTATTTTCATTACTTTTTTTCTGATTAGAAGATATATTAATTTCAGGAAAAATCTGAGGCACATTGACATTGATCTACCCATCGAATTTCAGCCAAAAGACAGGCTTTGACCAGGTCAAAGAACTTGTCGCGGAGCGGTGCATTTCAGACATGGGCCGCAAGCGTACCAGAGAGCTATTTTTCAGCGCCGATTTCGACCTGATCAGCCGCCTGCTGAAAGAAACCCGGGAATTTCTTACTATTCTTGAAACAGGTCTCCCGTTCCCTTCACAGGACTACCTCGACCTCTCTCCTGTCCTGTCACGGATAAAAATACCCGGCACATACCTTTTGCCAGAAGAACTTGTCGACCTCCGTCTGTCACTCCGGACTATTGCAAGCTGCCTGGCCTTTTTCCGCCTTCCGGTTGCCCAATCGTTAACATATCTTCAGGCAATAGCAGGAGGTTTGGAAGTCCCAGGGCATATTCTTCGCGAGGCCGACCGTATCCTTGATGAGAAAGGCCATATACGCGATAATGCCTCTTTGGAGCTGGCACGGATCAGGAAAGAGGTGCGCAACAAAACTGTAGCCAGTGAGAAAATGATTGGCCAGTTGCTTAACATGGCCAGAAGTTCAGGCTGGACCTCCTCTGATGCCGAAGTCACCCTGAGCGACGGCAGGCTTGTGATACCATTACAAGCAACCCACAAACGAAAGATCAAAGGCATTATCCATGATGAATCGGCCAGTGGGCAAACGGTCTACCTTGAGCCGGAGAGCTGCCTTGAAATCAATAATGAGGTTCGGGAGCTGGAAAATGCTGAACGACGGGAAATCATTCATATCCTGATCCAGTTCAGCGATCACCTTCGTCCTGAAACAGGAATCCTTCTAAAAGCTTACGATTTTCTGGGCGAAATGGACTTCATCCGTGCCAAAGCCCGCTTCGCCATGGATATAGAGGCCGACGAACCCGTTTTGGTCCAGGAACCTATCATTGACTGGGTAAATGCACGTCACCCCCTTCTTAATCTTTCGTTCAGGACAAAAACAAAAACAGTCGTCCCGCTAAATATCAAACTTGACAAGGTCGAACGGATCCTCATCATCACAGGCCCAAATGCAGGAGGAAAATCTGTCTGCCTTAAAACTGTCGGGCTAATCCAGTATATGCTGCAAAATGGGTTGCTGGTGCCTATTGATCCGGATACCCAAGCCGGCATCTTCGAAAATATTTTTATCGATATCGGTGATGAACAATCCCTGGAAAACGACCTCAGCACTTACAGCTCTCATTTGCTGAACCTGGGCTTTTTCCTCGGAAACTGCAATCCTCAAAGCCTATTCCTTATTGATGAACTCGGAACGGGTACTGATCCTTCACTTGGTGGCGCCATTGCCGAGGCAGCACTGGAAAAATTAAGCGAAACGGCAGCTTTTGGCGTGGTAACAACACATTATTCAAACCTGAAATTACTGGCAGGGAGAGTACCCGGAATCCTCAACGGGGCAATGCTGTTTGACACAAAAAAACTACAGCCATTGTACATCCTGGCATCCGGAAAGCCTGGAAGTTCTTTCACCTTTGAAATTGCACGCCGGATAGGGTTTCCGGAAGAAGTTATCCAGGCAGCCATCAGTAAAGCAGGAAAAACACATCTTGACTTTGAGCAGCAACTACAGGAGGTGGAGACAGAAAAACTGCGACTGGAAAAGCGGCTTAAGGAATTTCAGGTTGCGGATGGTTTTCTAGGGGAACTAATAGAGAAATATGAGACTATGAAGACCGACCTTGAGAAAACCCGCAGGGACATACTGGATAATGCGCGACAGGAAGCTAAGGAAATGCTCGAGCAATCAAACCGTGTCATTGAAAATACCATCAGGCAAATACGCGAATCGCAGGCCGAAAAAGAAAAAACCAAATCCGCAAGGTCTGAAATTGAAAAACAAAGGCAAAGAATAATAATTTCTTCCACAGAAGAAAAAAAAACGGTAAAAGCAGATAAGCCAAAAGAATTGCCGCATTGGAAGCCAGGAGATTTGGTTTCCATTGAAGGACGGCCAAAACCAGGCGTTATTCAACGGATCAAATCAAATGAAGCCTTTGTAGATTTTGACGGATTTAAGATCACTTTACCAGTTCAAAGCCTGCTTCCGGCCAAATCACCAGCGAGAAAAACCTCAGGCCATGTTTCCCCGTTCATCCGTGACCTGAATGAAAAAGCTGTTAATTTCAAACTAACTCTAGATCTCAGGGGAAAAATGGCCGATGAGGCATTGCAGGTAGTCCAAAAATACCTTGATGATGCCTATCTTTTGAGGATAAAGGAAGTCAGCATCCTGCACGGGAAAGGAGAAGGCATACTTCGGCGGGTCATCAGGGACTATCTCGCTGGTGTTGATGAAGTTATTTCATTCGATGATGAGCAGCCTGACCGTGGAGGTACCGGAGTTACCAGGGTAGTGATGAAATAAGGATCGATTATTTAAAAGGAAAATCTATAAAAGATACTTACCTTTGCATGTTCTAAAAGCGGACATTATTATAAACAGCTGACAATCAAGTACAAACCGACACCAAGCAATAACCAAAATCACTATTTTGATCACCAAAATCAGAACATATGAGGCTTACGCGAAAATCTACCGATTTAAAAAAGAGGATGCACGATGCGTTGCGTGGAGGCGGCGACGAAGCAATCCAGAAACAGAAAGCGACCGGTAAGCTGACTGCCAGGGAAAGGATCCTGGCCTTACTTGATCCTAAATCCTTTCACGAATACGACCTATTTGTTGAGCATGCGGGGAAGGATTTTGACATGGACAAGAAGTACCTTCCCGGCGATGGTGTGATTACCGGAACCGGGGTACTCTCCGGCCATCCTGTTTGCATTTTCGCACAGGATTTCACCGTTGCAGGTGGATCTTTGGGGTACATGCATGCCAAAAAGATCACCAAGATCATGGATCACGCTATGAAGCTGAAGGTTCCGCTGATTGGCATCAATGATTCCGGTGGGGCCCGTATCCAGGAGGGTGTGAACTCCCTTGCAGGTTATGGGGAGATATTCTACCGTAATACACAGGCTTCCGGGGTAATACCGCAAATCTCGGTTATTTTGGGGCCTTGTGCCGGAGGCGCTGTATATTCTCCGGCCCTGACCGACTTTGTTTTTGTGGTTGATAAGATTTCCAAGATGTTCATCACCGGGCCGGAAGTCATCAAAGCCACAATTGGTGAAGATATATCCATGGAAGACCTTGGTGGTGCCAGGGTCCATGCAGAAACGACCGGTAATGCGCACTTTTTCGCCGAAAGTGAGCAGGAGTGCTTTGATCAGATCAAGCAACTGATCACTTTCATTCCCTGGAATAATCAAAAAAAGGCCGATTCCTTCCCAAAACGCCCGCCAAAGAGCAGAAGTTTTAAAATTGATCAGATCATTCCACCTGATCCCAAGCAACCATATGATGTGAGAGATGTAATAAAAGCCCTGGCTGATGATTCTGAATTTCTTGAAGTTCATGAACTCTGGGCAAGGAATATTGTCATCGGCTTTGCCCGAATTGACGGGGAAACAGTCGGTTGCATAGCCAATCAGCCATTATATCTTGCCGGTGTACTTGATGTTGATTCATCCGATAAAGCAGCAAGGTTTATCCGGTATTGCGATGCCTTCAATATCCCGCTGGTCACTTTGGTAGACCTGCCTGGTTACCTGCCCGGAATAGATCAGGAACATGCAGGTGTTATCAGGCATGGGGCAAAATTGTTGTATGCTTATTCGGAAGCAACTGTTCCGAAAATTACGATCATTTTAAGAAAAGCTTATGGTGGCGGATATATTGCTATGTGCTCCCACCACTTAAAAGCCGACTTTGTGTTTGCCTGGCCAACGGCCGAAATTGCCGTTATGGGACCGGAAGGTGCTGCCAATATCATATTCCGGGCTGAGATCAAGAATTCGGATAACCCGGAAGCAACCAGAAAGATTAAAATCAAGGAGTATAAGGAAAAATTCTCCAATCCTTATGTTGCCGCGGCTTACGGTTATATTGATGCGGTTATCGAACCTGGTGAAACAAGAAGTATCCTGGTCCATGCCTTGCAGATATCTATGCAAAAACAAGAGACTCCACCAAAGAAAAAACATGGTATTCCTCCATTTTAATCTTAATTAACATGACTGAAGAAAAAGAGAACATGGTTGAAGATACAGTGGAAAGGAGTGGCTTTGATTCTTTTCTTCTGGAAGATATTGCCTATGAAACAATTTTAACAGAAAAGTTCAAGAACAGAAAATTATTCAAGGCTGCGGATCCTAAGAAGATCATAGCCTTTATCCCTGGAAAAATTAAAAAAGTCCATGTAAAAAAGAAGAGTAAAGTTAAGGAGGGAGAGATACTTTTGGTTCTTGAAGCCATGAAAATGAACAATAACATTTTCTCACCAATGAAAGGAACCATAAAGGAAGTTTATGTCACTGCCGGACTTTCTGTGCCAAAAGGCGCTTTACTGATTGAATTCAAATAATACGCTAAACAGGGGCAGGTTGAAAAAGCCGATTGGTTTTTTCGATAAAAGATAGTATTTCTTCTCTGCCTGCTCCGGTGATAGCAGATGACAGGATAAATGGCGGAAGCTCTTCCCAATCGCACAATAATTCTTTTTTTACAGCCTCGAAATTAGAAGCGAGTTGATTAACAGTCAGTTTATCCGTTTTAGTGAGGACGAGTGTAAAATGGAGCTGTTTTTCACCAAACCAGTTAATGACCTTCCGGTCGTTATCCTGTAAAGACAATCTTGAATCGATTAAAAGGAAAGTTGACATCAGGTTAGATCTCTTTAACAGGTATTGCTCGATTACCTGCTCCCACTGCATTCTTTTTGCCTTAGCCGCACGAGCATAACCATAACCAGGCAGATCTACCAGGTACCATTCTTCATTGATTAAAAAATGATTGATAAGTTGGGTTTTCCCGGGTGTGGAAGATGTTTTGGCGAGCATTTTCTGGCCTGTAATCATATTGATCAAAGAGGATTTCCCGACATTTGATCTGCCAATAAAGGCGTATTCAGCCATAACCGGCTTCGGGCACTGGCTGAAATCCGGGCTGCTGGTAATAAATTGTGCTACAATCGGTTTTCCCAATTTTACTAATCTTTTTTGTATGTCGCTATATGCCTGTCAATCTTGAAATCGTAAATATCATTAATTGTAACGATAATACCGGTTTCCTCAACGTCTCCGAATCCCCTGTTCAATGCCGTTCCAAAAGTTTTCATGGTCGATGACAAACTCATATAAGCATTCACCAGAGGCGGGACATTTTCATTCTGAGCCCTGACCTGGTGAACCAATATCTTAAAATTTTCTTCATATGTAGCTCCGGTAAATATGCTTTCCAGGTAGGTTCTATCATGCCTGAGAGGTAAGGATTCCCTGGGCACCAACAAATGATCCGGATCGGGAAAAAACCTCTGGAGGAAATATAATACAAGGTCCCTGGCAAAATGATCGTAATGAGGATACATAGTTACTTTTCCAAAGAGGTATCTGTATCCGGGATTATCAATCACAATAGCGCCAAGCCCATCCCACAGGTTATCAAGGGAATACATTCCTTTTCTCAGATTGAATTGTGGCTGGTAGTTAGGTTGAACAAATGACCGGCCCAGTTCGATACTCCAGGGAAGGTATTGTTTAATAAATTTCTTTGAAAAAGTGAATAGTTCAGCAGTAGGTGAAAGCACTTCACCATTTTTATCAACCACGAAGTTGTCACCCTGGGCAAAACGATATCCGCCGACAATCTCCTTCTCTTCAGGGTTCCAGACAATAAGCTGCCTGAAAGGTTTTTCTCCCAGATCAAACTCATCTATGTCAATTTCATTTCCCGTACCTCCACCAGAGTCTTTGAAAGTGATTTCCCTGAGCCTGCCGATTTCACGCATCAGATTCGGGGAATCTCTGTAATCGAAAATATAAATATGATTATTACCATTATTAGTTTTCCTGACGAACTTGTCAGAAGTAAGTTCGGCATCAAGAAGGGCTCTGTTAACAGGTGGAATGACTGATGGCATATAGAATTATTTTGAAGGTATTAGTATTTGAATTCCTGGTCAGGATTTTTTTCAAGCCTGTAAACATGTTCACGGACAAGCAATGCCCATTGCTGGTCTGTCTTGCTTTTATCAAAAACACTGATCGGTATGGGTTTTCCGTATGTGATCGGAATCATCTTATTTTTAAATTTATACATCTCATCTACTAAAAAAAGCATTTCAATGTTAGCTTTTATCCCGAGCTTTTTTCTGATGTTGGCCAAATTATAGAAAAAATCCGAATTTCTTCCTGAAATAAAGACAGGAAGAATATCCCGCCCGTATGCTTTGGCTTTTGTCAGAAATGTTTTTTTCCATTCAACATCTCTGATGATACCCGATTGTTTCCTTGAGACCAAACCTGCAGGAAAGTAAAGTATAAGCATACCGGAAGCAAAGGTTTCGTTGAATAACCTGATATTGTCGGCATTGCTGCCATGCTTATTTACGGGGATGAACAATTCATACAGATTAGGAAGGTTCATCAGCAGGTCATTTACCGGAAATACAACTTCTTTTTTTAACTTTCCTGTCTCGTGCAGCAATGCTATTCCGTCCATCCCTCCAAGAGGATGGTTGGAAACAACCAGGTATCGCCGATCAGGATCCAGGACAGGAGGATTGATCACTTCAGTAGTGACCTGAAAACCTTCGAGGATTGCCTGAACATAATCCAACCCCCACTTATCCTTGTTACTATAAATAAAATCATTTAATTCATCCTGATGGATGATCCTTTTCAATAGCCGGAAAACAAAGCCAGGCATGCTTTTAGCCACACGGGGGCTTTTCGAACGAAAAACCTTTTCGATATCTAAGAATTGTTCCGATATTTCCGGCTGGTTTTCCCTTGATTTTCGCAAAATCGAATATTCCATAACCATTGTTTCCAGAACAAATTTAGTCAATATTTCAATTTTCGTGATAGATGAATATAATTCTGGTATTAAGCTGTTTTCCACAACTTAGCACATCTGATTAAGTAGTTGTCTTACAATATTTTACATTTCTTCACAATAAATTGTTAATAAAATTTGAAACCTTGTTAAATAAAAAGTGGTATAAAGTGGTAGAATGTGGTAAAACAAATCTATATTTACATCAAAATTCTTCAGATCCTTGTTGAACATTATCGGGACATACGAATGCAGGGTTGATGCCAAGGGAAGACTCATGTTTCCAGTGGCTTTCAAAAACCAGCTCTCAGAAGTGGCGGCCCAGGGTTTTGTAATAAAACGGGGCATTTTCCGTAAATGCCTTGAGCTATTTCCTGTCCCGGAATGGAATATCGAAAGTGCACGGATCAATAAGCTCAACCGATACAGACAGAAAAATACCGATTTCATCCGTAAGTTCATGGACGGAGTGAAAATTGTTGAACTTGACAATGCCGGTCGGTTACTTATTCCCAAAGACCTGTTCATTTTCGCCAAAATCAGCAAGGATATCGTCATGGCCTCAGTCGTCAATAAAATTGAGATCTGGGACAAGGACGAATACGAAAAAGCAGTTTCGTATGATCCTGAGGATTTCGCAAAACTGGCTGAAGAAGTCATGGGCGATAATGATGCAGAACCAAATGAATGATGTACCACGTTCCAGTCTTACTAAATGAAAGCATTGAAGGGATGAACATCCGTCCTGACGGGATCTATGTGGATGTTACCTTCGGAAGTGGCGGACATTCCCGCAAAATCCTGGAGAAACTATCTTCGGGTAAGCTTATCGCATTCGACCGTGACAAGGATGTTGACCGCAACCTTATTGAAGATGATCGTTTTCAATTCATCCATCAAAACTATCGTTACCTGAAGAATTTTCTGAAATTTCAGGGTATCCTTCATATCGACGGCTTACTGGCTGACCTGGGCATATCGTCGTGGCAAATCGATCAACACGACAGGGGATTTTCGATCCGCCTGGATGGCGGGCTGGATATGCGAATGGACCAGGGACAGGAACTTAATGCCGCAAACATTATCAATTCATACCCGAAGGATCAATTAATCCAACTATTCAGGCAATACGGCGAGATTGGAAATGCCCGGAAACTTGCTGAAGAAATATTAAATGGCCGGTCGATCCAACGAATCGGAACTACTGAAGAATTGAGAAATATTATTTTACGGGTCGCTCCAAGAAGCAAGGAAAATCAATACCTGGCAAGAGCTTTCCAGGCAATCCGGATCGAAGTCAATGAAGAGCTTGATTCACTGAAAGATCTGCTAAAAAATGCCAATGATTTACTGAACCCGGGAGGAAGGATGGTGGTCATAGCTTACCACAGTCTGGAAGACCGGTTAGTTAAAAACTATTTCAGGACCGGCAATTTCGATGGCATTCCTGTTAAGGATTTCTTTGGCCATCAGATTGCACCCCTGATCCCTGTTAATCGTAAGGCAATAATACCTTCAGAATCAGAACAGCAGGTCAATCCGCGGTCAAGAAGCGCTAAACTTAGAATTGCAGAGAAAATATAATTATGCCAAGAGAAGGAGAAATAAAAGCAAACTCGTACCTGCGACCGCCCGGCAAAAATCCATTTACAAGGAAAAAGGTTGGCAGATCAGTGCATTCCATGCTGGATGGGAGCTTTCTTACCAAAGAAAAGTTTATACGGGCCATGCCTTTCATTATTTTTCTGATGATCCTTGGTGTCATTTACATCACAAACATATTCCACGTTGAAAGAAGCATGCGGCAAATCGATGACCTGGAAGAAGAACTCAGGGAGTTGAGGTATGAATATATTTCTTCCAGGAGTAAACTGATGAATATAAGCAAAACCTCTGAGATCGTCATTAAATTAAAAGAAACAGGAATCGGCGAATCTCTGGATCCCCCCAAAAAAATCATGGTCAGCCAGGACAAAATAGCTCAGTAAATTATGAAAGACAATAACAAAAAGATATTGTGGCGTGTGTACCTGGTGTATTTCGGGGTATTGATTTTCGCCATCATTATTTTATTCCGGGCCGCTTACCTTCAATTTGCTTTAAAAGATGAATTGCTGGAAAAGGCTAAAAAACAGGAAATTAAGTATTTTCCTATTGAAGCCCTGAGAGGAAATATTTTAGCCCGCGACGGAAGTCTTCTTGCTTCTTCCATTCCGGAATTTGAAATAAGAATGGACTTATCGCCGGAGGTTGTTTCACCCGAATTATTTGATGCAAAGATTGACTCTCTGACAATGATGATTTCTGATCTTTTTGATGATACCAACGCCAAGAATTTTAAATCAGACCTGCTAAATGCCAGGGTCAACGGAAACAGGTATTTCCTGATAAAGAATCATGTTAAATACGATGAATTAAAGAAACTCAAGAAGTTCCCTATTTTCCGTCTGGGTAAATATCGCGGTGGATTAATTGTGATACGCAAGACCACGCGTGAGTTACCATATAAGGATCTGGCCCGTCGTACAATCGGTTTTGAAAACCAGGCAGAAAGTCTTTATGTCGGGCTGGAAGGAGCTTACAGCAATGAGTTAAGAGGATATGACGGGCAGCAATTGAAACGCAGGATCAGCCAGGGAGAATGGATACCGGTAAGTGACAACCCGGAGGTGTCGCCCAGGGATGGCAAAGATATCATTACCACGATAGATATCAATATCCAGGATCTGGCGGAATCTGCCCTGGCAAGGCATCTTGAAGAAAACCAGGCCTTCCAGGGATGCGCCATTCTGATGGAAGTAAAAACCGGAGAAATCAGGGCCATCGCCAATCTTAGATATGATGCAAAAGATGGTCAATATAAGGAGATATACAATTATTCGATCGGAGATGCTGTCGAGCCCGGATCAACTTTCAAGCTGGCCTCAATTATAACGGCATTAGAGACAGGCCGTGTTAAGCTGTCGGACTACTATTATGTAGGCAACGGCAGGGTTCAATACCATAACCGCTGGATGGTGGATTCGCACAGGCCTGATTCCAGTTATTTGAGTGTCAGGGAGATCTTCGAACAATCATCAAACGTAGGAGTATCCAAGATCATCACCTCTCTTTTTGGTGGTCAACCGGAAAAATACGTCGATCATCTTCGGAAGATGTCGCTTGGAAAAACACTGGGCATCGATATTCCGGGAGAAGGAGAACCCTACATCAAAGATCCAAGCGATAAAAGGTACTGGTATGGAACCAGCCTGCCCTGGATGTCGATTGGCTATGAATTGACCCTTACACCCCTGCAAATGCTGACCTTCTACAATGCCATAGCCAATAATGGCGTCATGGTAAAACCTCTGTTTGTCAGCGAAATCAGGGAAGGTGGGCAAATATTCAGAAAATTCGACCCTGTGGTTTTAAATCCCGCCGTCTGCTCCCCCGCTATCCTGCCGCTCGTCAGGTCATTGCTGGAAGGGGTCGTTACAAACGGAACCGGTAGAATTCTGAAAGACTCTACCTATAAAATTGCAGGTAAAACAGGTACGGCACTAATTGCCGATGGGGAAAAAGGTTACACCGATAAGAAGTACAACGCATCATTTGTCGGTTATTTCCCGGCAGATAATCCGAAATACTCATGCATTGTCATGGTCAACCGCCCGGAAGCCGGAAAGATTTATGGAGGCGCTGTCGCCGGACCGGTATTCAAAGAGATTGCCGATAAAGTATATGCCACGCAACTGGATATTCACGATCAGGAGGATCATAATTTCTTTACAAAGAAATTTTTACCTGCCACCGCAAAAGGCGACTACCAGGATTTGCGCACCGTTCTTTCGGCGATGTCATATACTGTGAGAATGCCTTCGCAAAATCCGGAATGGGTGGCCATGGATAGTTCCACGATAGGGATACTTCTGCATCCTGCATTATTTGGGACAGATACTATCCCGGACCTCGCCGGTTTAACTGCCAAAGATGCTGTTTTTATGATGGAAAAAGTCGGTATTACACCGGTCATTCACGGAAAAGGAGTGGTGTTCAGTCAATCCTTACCGGCCGGTACTCCGCTGGTAAGAGGCAGTGAAATCATTTTAACCCTTGAAAATATAATCCAGTGAATATACTGAGTGAAATATTATACAAGGCTGGAACGGTTAAGATCGCTGGTAATCCGCACTTAACTATCTCAGAAATTGCATTCGATTCCAGGCAAATCAAGCCGGGAGATCTTTTTATTGCAGTCAGGGGTACCAAAGCTGATGGACATCGTTTTATCCAGGTAGCACTGGAATCAGGCGCCAAAGCCATTGTTTGTGAAGAAATGCCTGAAATACTCAAAGAAGGAGTCACCTATGTCCAGGTCAAAGACAGCAGTAAGGCTCTGGGCATCATGGCCGCTAATTATTACGAGAATCCATCGGCGGAGCTCGTATTGGTTGGCATCACGGGAACGAACGGAAAAACAACAATTGCGACCCTGCTATACGAGGTATTTTCTAACCTTGGTTATGGTTGCGGGCTGCTTTCAACCATCCGGAACCTGATCTTAAGCGAGGAAATTCCTTCCACACATACCACCCCTGATCCTTTGCAGTTGAATTACCTGCTGCGGAAACTGGTTGATGCGGGAGGTGAATACTGTTTCATAGAGGTCAGTTCCCATGCCATAGCTCAAGAAAGGATTGCCGGTTTGCAATTCGCAGGTGGAGTGTTTACAAATATTACACACGATCATTTAGATTATCATAAGACTTTTCAGGACTATTTACTTGCTAAGAAAAAGTTCTTTGATGAACTTCCTCCTGAAGCGTTTGCCTTAATAAACAAAGATGACAAAAACGGCCGGGTGATGGTTCAGAACACCAGGGCCAAAATTCAGACCTATGCGTTAAAATCACCAGCTGACTTTAAATGCAAGATCCTTGAAAACCTGCTGGAAGGCCTTCAGATTTCGGTCAATAACCTGGAAACCTTTTGCAGGCTTACCGGAGAGTTCAATGCTTACAATCTTACAGCTGTTTTTGGGGCTTCCGTTTTGCTTGGCCAGTCTCCTGAAAAAATACTGACTTATTTAAGTTCACTACCTCCGGTTGAAGGGCGATTTGAAACCATTCACTCCTCTAATAACATTACTGCCATTGTCGATTATGCCCATACGCCGGATGCTTTAAAAAATGTACTGAATACTATCGGGGAGATCAGGACGCGTAACGAAAAGCTAATAACTGTAGTAGGAGCCGGCGGTGACCGTGACAGGACCAAGAGGCCTGTAATGGCAGGCATTTGTGCCGAAAAGAGCGACCTGGTCATACTAACTTCTGATAACCCGCGATCGGAAGAAGCGGATATGATCATTGAGGAAATGAAGAGAGGGATCAATGCGGACCGACAACGGATAGTAATGACAATCGTCAGCCGGAAAGAAGCCATCCGGACCGCCTGTCTTCTTGCACAGCCTGGCGATATTATCCTTGTTGCCGGAAAAGGGCACGAAAAATACCAGGAAATCAAAGGAGTAAGATATCCATTTGACGATAAGAAGATTTTGGAAGAAATGTTAATACCTGCAAATCAAAAACCAGTATAGGCCATGTTATATTATATTGCTGATTATTTGCAAAGATGCTGTGATATCCCAGGAGCGGGGGTCTTTCAGTATATATCCTTCCGAACGGCAGCAGCAATAATTGTATCCTTGCTTATCTCATTGGTATTTGGTAAAAAGTGGATCAAATACCTGAATAAGAAGCAAGTCGGGGAAACCATCCGGGATCTCGGCCTCGAAGGACAACTGGAAAAACAAGGGACCCCTACGATGGGAGGGCTGATCATCCTCGCCTCCATCCTGATCCCTACTTTGTTATTTGCCAAACTGGGCAACATTTACATTCTGCTGATGATCTTTACCACGTTATGGCTAGGTTTCGCAGGATTCTTCGATGATTACATCAAAGTATTCAAAAAAAATAAAAAAGGCCTGAGTGGTAAATATAAGATACTTGCCCAGGTTATCCTTGGCATAGTGGTAGGCGCAACAATGTATTTCAGCGATTCAGTGATCCTAAGGGAAAAACTGGATCGCAATAACTTGCCTGTTGAACAGCAGATCTCCGGCAGCGACCTCTCTTCCAGATTCAGTGATGAAGGGATAAAGTCAACTAAAACAACGATCCCTTTCGTAAAAAACAACGAATTTGATTATGCCGTCCTGCTAAAATGGCTGGGATCAGATTATGAAAAATATGCTTATCTGATATTCATACCGCTGGTTATTTTCATCATCGTCGCTGTTTCCAATGGTGCAAACCTTACCGATGGCATGGATGGACTGGCAACCGGCACTTCGGCTATCATCGGGGCAACACTCGGGCTGCTGGCCTGGGTATCGGGCAATATCATCTTTGCCGACTATCTGAATATCATGTACTTGCCCAATACCGGGGAGCTGACCATCTTTATCGGTGCATTTGTCGGTGGCTGTATTGGATTTCTCTGGTATAACTCCTACCCTGCCCAGGTCTTTATGGGCGATACGGGAAGTCTTGCATTAGGTGGAACCATAGCTGTTTTCGCCATCATTATCAGGAAAGAATTGCTGATACCGTTACTATGTGGGATTTTCCTGATGGAAAGCCTATCTGTTGTGCTTCAGGTAGGATATTTCAAAATCACTAAACGCAGGTTTGGCGCCGGGAGAAGAATATTTAAGATGTCGCCGCTTCATCATCACTACCAGGTTTTAGGATATCCTGAACCGAAGATTGTACAGCGATTTATGATTGTAGGTATTATCCTGGCAGTAGTAACTATCATAACCTTAAAGTTGAGATAACATGAAAAGGTTCGACATCGTCATATTAGGGGGAGGCGAAAGCGGGACAGGGGCAGCGATCCTTGCCTGCCGGAAAGGATACCGTCCCCTGGTGTCGGATAGCGGCAAGATCAAGGATAAATACAAGCTTTTACTAAAAGGCGACGAAATTGCTTTTGAAGAAAACAAACATTCAGAAGATTTTGTACTGCAAGCTGAAGAAATCATCAAAAGTCCCGGGATACCGGAAAATGCTCCAATTTTAGCAATGGCACGTCAGAAAGGGATCCCGGTCATTTCCGAAATAGAATTTGCCTGTAGATTCACCCGTGCAAAGTTGATTTTTATTACGGGCAGTAATGGAAAAACCACCACCACCCTGTTAACTCATCACATCCTGAAAACTGCAGGATTGAATGCAGGCCTTGCAGGAAATGTCGGCCACAGCTTCGCTTTAAAAATTGCAAATGATGAACATGACATCTATGTTCTTGAGATCAGCAGTTTTCAGCTTGACGGGATGTTCAATGCCAAAGCTGATATAGCCGTTCTCTTAAATATTACACCAGACCACCTCGATCGCTACGCATACAATTTTCAAAATTATATCAATTCAAAATTCAGGGTAATCCACAACCAGAATGCTGATAACCACTTTGTCTATTGTTTCGATGATCCTGTTCTAAAGGAACAGATTGTGAAAATCAAGATACCCTCACGGCTTTATCCTTTCACGGCCGGAGCGAAAGCTTTTTCCGAAGGGGCCTATATTCATGATAATCAATTGTTCTTCAATATAAAAGAAAAAGAAACTACCATGACACTAGAAGAATTAGCCTTACAGGGCCGACATAACCTGTACGATTCGATGGCAGCAGGCATTACGGCCAGGCTGCTTGATATCCGTAAAGAAACTATTAAGCAGTGTCTTTCGGATTTTCAGCATATCGAGCACCGGCTCGAATTTGTTGCCAGCATTCATGGTGTTGATTACATCAATGATTCCAAAGCTACCAATGTAAATTCCACCTGGTTTGCTCTTGAAAGCATGCATAAAGACGTAATCTGGATTGCAGGCGGATTGGATAAAGGCAATGACTATGCATCACTTGTACCCTTAGTAAAGGCAAAGGTCAGGACTATTATCTGTCTGGGAAAAGATAACCGGAAAATTAAGGAAGCATTTTCAGACCTGGTGGAAAACGTAGTAGAGGTTCTGACAGCAAACGATGCGGTAAAAGCGGCATATAGCCTTGCCCACCGTGGCGATGCGGTTTTATTATCACCAGCCTGCGCCAGCTTCGATCTGTTCGAAAACTTTGAAGACCGTGGAAACCAGTTTAAGAAGGCTATAAAAAATCTGTAGGAGGCAATAAAAGATGTCAAATGAAAACAAACTCATGAAAGGTGATCGTGTGATCTGGATGGTAGTTATCCTATTATCACTGCTTTCGCTTCTGGCCGTTTATAGTTCTACCGGTACACTTGCTTACAAATACCAGGAAGGGAATACAAACTATTACATGCTGAAGCACCTGATCATCCTCCTGCTAGGTTTTGCTCTTATGTTCCTGGCTCACAAGGTGAAATACACTTACTTCTCAAAGATATTCCTGGCTACTTTATATGTTGCCATTGCATTACTTATTGTGACCCTCATCTTCGGCAAGGACATAAACGGAGCAAAAAGAGCCCTGCAACTGCCTTTTGGCCTGACCTTACAGGCAGCGGACCTGGCTAAGTTAACCCTGATCATATACCTGGCACGGACATTAACCATGAAACAGGATGCTCTCCAAAATTTCAAATCATTGATAATACCTGTCATTGCGCCAATCATTATTGTTTGCGGGCTGATACTCCCCTCAAACCTTTCAACAGCTGTCATGCTTTTCGTGTCCAGCCTGGTGTTATTGTTTATCGGAAGGATCAAGCTGCGGCACCTTTTTGGAATTGTCGGTGTCGCAATAGCAGCTTTTTTACTCTTCATCGGCACCCTTATGATTCTTCCTGCAGAGCACCGGCTCAGATTGAATACCTGGGAAAACAGGATTGTTAGTTTTTTTGCAGGCGATGATAAAGAAGAAGACCAGGTCGTTCAATCTAAAATTGCAGTCGTATCAGGAGGATTGCTGGGAAAAATGCCGGGAAACAGCACCCAGCGAAACTTCCTGTCACATCCATATTCTGATTTCATCTTCGCCATTATCCTTGAAGAATATGGACTATTAGGGGGGGCATTTGTGGTTCTTCTCTACATGATCCTGCTCTTCAGGGCGGTAAAGATTGTTATCAAAATCCCCCGGACATTCGGGGCATTTTTGACAATCGGGGTGGCATTCAGCCTGGTTTTCCAGGCACTCATCAATATGG
>Ga0247841_10001561_pt1 | contig 50543 bp, 31 predicted proteins | sample LaCruzMarch2015__2_FD_192410 | JGI IMG/M metagenome (GOLD analysis project Ga0247841, IMG submission 192410) | Freshwater microbial communities from meromictic Lake La Cruz, Castile-La Mancha, Spain - LaCruzMarch2015_18m | ecosystem: Environmental > Aquatic > Freshwater > Lake | place: Spain... | reverse complement strand
AATGAGCGTGATCGGTTCCGGGGACATGATCGCGGCATAGACCGGTCCTGAGATCCTGTCGTGATCCAGCAGGGTTGTGGCGAGAAGCTGTTTTTCACGTGAGGTTGGGATCGCGTGGCTTCTGGGAAGGGAAGTGTAGGCCCAAGCACCTTCAAGCGCAATCTTCTCGATGCCAAACACTACGCGAAGGCGTTCCAGAATGGCCGCAATATTCTGTTGGGCCAGGGCATGCGCATGAACATCCTGGATCTGAATGATTGTTCTTGTGCTGTTACCGGTGAAGCGCTCCTGAACTTTTCCGATTTCTTCGGGAACCGCCAGATTCGATAAGGCAAGGGAAGCGTCGGCGCCGGGTTCTGGCGCTTCGGCCCTCAATACAAATGGAGCGGCCGTAAGTGTGATGGTCAGGAAAAGAAAAACAGCGAAGAGTTTTTTCCCCGGCACCGCAATCATTTTATATCCACCTAGATTGTTGAAATACCCGATTTCAAAGCCAGGTTTTTAAATGAATCACAGTATATATATAGCCCAGAACCCGTTTAAAATCAACATCTTGCGATAAATTTCATTATCGTTTGGCCCTTTCGCTATGTAGCAATTTATAGCGATTACTTTAAATAGGAATCTTCTTTAAAAGATGGTTAACATATATTGATAAATCCTTTTTCAAAAGCTTGAAATATGTGAAATATATGCTATCTTTTTGGTAAATCTTCTATTGAGAAAATTCCGAAAGGGGAAATGTTCATTTCATGAACTGTCTCAAGCGGTTGCAACGATTTTTAGCCGGTTTTGTTGTCGTCACTTTTTTCGTGACCAACACGCTTACCCCAACCCCGGTAGCCTACGGCCAAACCGTCGAAAACTTCTCAAAGTTTTTTGCTGAAAACTCGTTTAAAATTCCGGCTGAATTCGGCAAAGTTACAGATATAGTCAAAAACCCTGAAGGCAGTCCACTCCTCATCCATATCCAGGAAGCTCACGCGAATTACGATGCACAAAACAATATCCGGAATATCCTTCAGTACCTTGCCAAGGATTACGACGTCAAACTGGTTCTGCTTGAGGGCGCCGGGAACAAACTCACACCAGAACTCTTAAAATTCTTCCCTCAAAATACCGAACTCCAGCAGGCTATCAACGAGAAACTCATGCGGGCCGGAGAGCTCACCGGCGCGGAAACGATGCTGATCAACTCCGGAGATAAAAAAGTCGAAGGATGGGGCATCGAAAATGCCGGCGCTTATGCAAAAGACCGCGAAGCCTACCGGAAAGTTTCTGCGAACCGTACGATCCTCGACCAGTTTCTGAGCAACTTTTATCTCGCATGGCAGAAACAAGCCGGCCTTCATATAGAGAAGGATTTTCGGGAATTCCTCGGCCGTTTTGTGGATTTCGAAGAAGCACGTTTCCCGCTTCAGGATTGGCTTGGAATGCTGAAAAGTCAGACCGCAAAAACGTTCGGGCTCGACCTTTCGAATGTCCAATCCCAGCTCCAATGGCCTGTTCTCGTCCGCTATTTTCGCCTGCGATCACTGGAAGGAAAGATCGACTTGCAAAAAGTTGAGAAGGAGAAGAAAGAGTTTTTAGATGAAATTCAAAGAATTCTTAAAATCCGCAGCCCGAAACTCGACGATTTAGTAAGCAATATTGAAGTGATCTTCAAATCTGCCAAGAAACGCGACCTGCCGATCCACAAAACCCGTTTTGTTTTCGAACGCCTGATGGACGTCCTGCCTAAGGATTTTTCCTTTGATGCGTACCCGAATCTCCGGCTTTACATCCAGCAAATGATTCTCATGTCGGAACTTCAGGGTGAGATGTTGCAGAAAGAAATCCAGGAGCTTACGAAGCGTTTGGTTGAAACCATGGCCAAAAGCGAGGAGGAAAAACGCCTTGCCGGCGCTCTTCGCGAATACCGTCTGCTTACGAAATTATTCCATCTGGAATTGAGCCGGGAAGAATATCAGCAAGTCAAATCGCGGGGGATCACCCCTGGCGATTTGCTTGCCAGACTACAGTCCCAATACTCATCAATTGAGGCGGAGCGGAAATTGGGGCAGCCCCGGCTACCGTCTATTGAAAGAAAACAAAAGCCAGGGCAGACTACAGACCAGAGACCAGAGACTGAAAACAAAGGCCTCGAGTCGTTGTTCGCGACAGCCATGCAGTTTTATGCCGGGGCGATCAACCGCGAAGATTTCATGATGCAACGGGCCCGCGAGATCATGCGGGAGCGGAAAACCGACAAAGCTGTCATTGTCACCGGTGGTTTCCATGCCGATGGCTTCAAACAAAAGATCACGGCTTCCGGAAGTTCCTATATCGCGATCATGCCCGCGATCGGCGAAATTACGGCCGATTCCCAGAAAAATTATCTTACGGCACTTCTCGGCTCCAGCGCCATTTCGAATTCCCATATTGCTCCGGAAATGATCACACAGCCCTCTTTTTTTCAAGCCGTGTCGCCGCGCTTCTGGCGTCGTGAGTTTGCAGTCCGTTTTGTCCGGATCCGCGATATTATTCGCCAAACCATTGCTTCGTTTCGTGACCGTGCCGCGGAGAACAAGGCTGAATTCGATGCAGGCTTTCAAAGATTCATCGCCTCCGCCGTAGGAGTTTCCACCCAGCTTCAACCCGTGCGAGTCGCAGCGCATTCTAAGGCGGTCGTGCGTTCGGAAACGCGGGCAGAAAAGCAAAAAGACAAAAAACCATTCACCAGAACTCCGGAAGGAAAAACAATTGCCAGCGAAGAAGGATGGCAAAGGTATGTTTACGGCGTCCTTTTAATGGATCCCATTTTTCGCGATCGGATCCTAGGAGCAGCTTCGCCTCTAAAGGGAAATTTTCGTATCATTCTCGAGCACCGCAATCCTTTTCGTGCCGGTTTTTTAGGATACGGAGAACTTGCAGTGCTGGTTGAGCGGAAGAACGGAAAGGGCTTTTTGGCTCCCGCAACAGTTCGGAACATGGAGTCGATGGCGCTCAGAAAAGCCTGGAGCTGGCACCATATTTTTTCATACAGGGAGGCGGAACAAGCTGCAAAAAAAGCCGGAGCTGCTTTTCCGAGAAGGTCCGAAATAAGAGAGTCGTATGAGACAAGAAGGGCGGCTTTGGAACAGATGGCCCAGGAGCGCGCATTTGTACCGCTTCTTGGATTTGCGGCGGTGAAGCTTTATAACGCGGAAAACAATTTTTATCGCGTTGATTACAATCGTCATGAACTACGTCAGCAAAGCGAACAAGAAAGAAATCACCGGGCCATGGTCGCCCTGATGGCGATCCAAAGAGATGCGGTATTGGGAATTGAATACGGTGATGCGGCAGAAAAACATAGACGTCTTTTGAACCTGCCGAACTGGACTTTGGCCCAGCTCGAGCGTACGGAACGATTCATTCGAGATACCGGCTGGAAACCCGAAACACCTGCCGGAGATTCGACGAACAAGCGCCGCGCAGAGCTGAGAAAGCATGGGAAACATGGGGGGAGGTCCTATCTTACTTTCTCGCCGCCGCGGTATGTGATATCCCCTTGGGTTGCCGGCATTGTATGGGTTGGCGTGGCGCTTATCTTATTGATCTCTTTGCTGTGCTATATGTCCGGAGTGTCTATGATGGATCTAAAATGGTTTTCTTCCGAACTTTTTAAATCCAAACCCAAACAACCGGTGCATTCTGTCAGCCCCACACGCGAATTTGTGCAACTCCAACTCGCCCCCGGACGGCCAGAAATCCGCTCTAAAGGACGTTCCGAAATACGTCAGCAAAGCGAAGCAGAACTTAAGAGAACGGTTGCGGCTCTTTATGAGTTTTATAGGGCCAATCAGTTCGGGACCGTACCCCTTGAGGACGGAAAATTAATTCTTTCGGCGGATACCGCAGATAGCGCGGTCCTTTTGATCAAGCCGCCTACCGGTCTTGTTACGGAGAATACGCTTCTGGAGGCTTTGCGCGAAGCCGCCAAACGCGGTTACAGGCCCAATGCGATGCGTGTTGTTCCGCCGCAGATCATCAAAGAGCAAAGGACCATTGCTAAACATTACCCGCGCATCTCGGAAGTGGCGGACAATGGTACAAAGGCTTTGACCGAAAAGGGAGAGCTTGAATTAGTCGAGAAGCATTTACAAGCGATGCGCGAAGAGGGATATGGTTTTGCCCATATGAGAAATCTTTATTCTGCGAAATATTTGCTTCGTCTAACGGGTCTTTCGCCTAGAGAACTTACGAACTTGTTCAAAGGAGCTTATAAAGCCAAAGAAAAACTGCTTCGGCCTGTCAAACTGGAACGGTTCGAAAAAGATCCGCGTGCCTTCCGCATCGCTCCGGTAACGATTCCTGATGAGGAACGTATCCCGGCGGCGTTCCGCGGCAAAACCGTCATGGTTTTCAACGGATTTTTTCATGTCTTGGAAGTGAATTTTGAGGAAACCAAGTACTCAACTATCGCGATCTGGCTCAAAAAATACGACGGAGCGGAAAATCCTGCGACCTTGGATCAAATGAAATTTGAATATGCCGGCGAGACCGATCCTGCCGAAGCGGCGGCAAAACATCCGCAGAGTTTGCGTGCCCGTGCTTACAACCATGATCCCGCACTGGAACTGGATTATCCCAACGTGAAGTTCGATGTGGAATGGAACTTCATTCATTTTACCGCGTCCGAAGACGTCACGACCTGGCCGGCGGGAACGGGCGATTTTTATGCCTGGTTCGACGACCTGATGGGCCGGGCGGAAACCAGGGAATATAAGGGGATTGGAATGCCGAACAAACTAGAGATTCGACCGAAACCGGTCACTGTTGATCAGCTTGATGGATTGGTCGATCTGACAATAAGAACATTTCCGCCGTATAGAAAGCGTTATGGCCAGAAGATTCTGACATGGCTTGATAGCCTGCCTGGAAATGAAAAAAACGAAGCTTTGATCAATCGAACTAAGATTTTACTGGGGCAGATAATCACAGTAGACGAAGAGGTGGATTCTGTTTTAAGCAATGAGCTTCAAGAGAAGGTTTCCGTGCTTGTTGATCTTTTGAAAGTTTCCCAAAGTAACCGTCGTGAGACGAAAGGTTCTACCGTCAGGAAACCGGCCAAGGTGCCGACGGGCCAAAAACCATTGGAAAAAGCCGATGCCGATGAATTGCTTGCGATTTATAAGGGTCTTTTGCCTGAAAATATGATTTCTGAGCCGTGGTTTTTGGAAACGCGGCTTCATTACTATATAACTGATGGAATAGGAAATTCAGCGGGCTGGTTTGGTATGGTCATAGAAAATCTTGTTCGCAATAAGCGTTCCCTCAAAGAATTTACCGACGAATTATTACCCCATATTATTAACGACATCGATCTTGCCGTTCAGGTTCTGGATGTATTTTTGCGAAATACGACGGGTAATTTTAAAATGTCTAAAGCGCTGCTTTCACAGCTGAGCGAAAGACTTAGCAGGGGCGGTGGATCCTCGCTTCCACTGCAATTTTTCTTTTATGCAAACGAAGAAACAAAAGCTTTGAAAGCCTTCCTTAAAGAACACCGAGATGCAATAGAAAAAATCCGGGATGTTCTTTCGAATTCGAGGGACAGATTCCAGGCCGTTAGGGGCCGGATCGCCAGCCGTTCTGAAACCAGGGACGCACATCTGGAAAGCTTGTTGGCAGATCTTGAACGGGTTGAGGTCTCCCATTTCGGAGATTCCAGATTAGCAGAGATAAAACGGGCGCTTTGGACAAAAAATTTTGATGGAGCGAAAACCATTGCCCGAGGTTTCGGGGCCATCGATCCCCGGGACGCGTTTTTAAAAGATGTCATAGACCGTGTTCTTAAATTGCGTTCAGAAACAAGAGGCGAGCCGGTTGTTAAATTTCAAGTGGGTCCCCACCGGATCGAAGCGTGGACCAGAGAAGAGCTGATCCAAGGGCTTAAGGGATGGCAAAAACTTGGTCTTCTGCCGAAGGAATCAGATCAAGAATCAAGCATCGAGATCGACGTGGCTTCCAGATATCAAGAACAACTTGTCCAACAGGGCATTATGCTTGGGCCGGATGAATTCCTTGTTGTCGAAAACGGGGAAGGGATACGTTTGCCTTGGAATGATGACGAGGGCAAATTGACAGCTTGGCTCACGAAAGTCGTACCCCTCAAGGCCAAGGATCCGATGTTCAAAACGGTTAGGAATGCCAATACGATCCAGATCTTTCGGGTGGATGGTTATAGGAAAAAAGTTGCCGCTGCGCCGAACCCTTTGACGCTCGGAAAGGGGTTCTATTTTGTTACAGTTGAGCCAGGAGATCTCAAGAGTCCGTTGAATCCTTTTGGTTATGGAAACTCCGGCGGGATTCTAGCGACATCTCATGCGAAAAACGGCGACTTCTCCAATATCATGATCGCTGTTAGAGGGTGGGGAAACGAAAATGGGGTGCCGGTTGACGAGCCGGAGGTCGCTCCAACAGCAAGCCCGCTTAAAGGTCCTGCAAAAGGCTCTGGATCAGCCTCGACCAATCCGCGAGCAGAAATACGAAGTGATAGGCACATTCTCACACTTCTTGCCGTCGCAGCAAAAAATCGTCCAGGATGGTATCCATTCGCCCGCGTAGCAGCAGGTTTTGTATCGGCCAAAGGGGACATTTCCGACGCGATCAGCGGCAACGATATTCCGATTGACGTCAACGCGCCGGGCCTGCATGAACATTCAGAAATGAATCTGCTTCTGCAAGTGCTCGGCAAGGCGTCGGTAATAGTAGCGACAGATAAACAAGACGATTACAAGAAAAGACTGGATCGGATACGCGAACTTATCCGGACGAACAAATTAAATGATTCTGAAGATGGAATGAGGGATCTTCAGGAAGCGCTCAACCTTGCCGGCAATCCCTTTGAGAATGGAACCCTTTATGTCACGCTCATGCCCTGCAATAACTGCCAGGCTGTTCTGAAGACTCTTAAGCTTTCAACGATTGTTTATGACCAAACGCATCCTCTTCCCGAAAAGGCGGAGAAGTGGCTTAAGACGTTGGAGAAAAACTTTCCCCAGGAAGATCCCGGTGTTACAAGGGTCCGACGCGTTGAAGTGATCAAAGGCGATCTTGACCCGAATGTGCTTTGGTCCGAAATGGTCACAAAATCCTCGGAGGGGACAGACCTCTTTCAAGATCAGTACCGCGCGGCGATGAATGCCAGCGCGGAAAAAGGAGCTTTTTCATTCCCATCCATGACCGAGCCGCGACTAGCGCATAACCAGTATCGCATTGTGGATATCGTTACATTTCTCGGGAGTGTCCATAGCGTTTCCCCAGAAGACGCACAAAATCTTTTCGATTTTCTTTTTAATCGTACATACGACAAGACAAACCTGGATGTTCTGAGGAAGTACCATTGGCTGACACACGGATATTTTGAGTATCTTCACGCATTGCGCGACGCTACAGAGGATGCGGATATTGTCGTTGCGATCAAGAAAACGCTTCTTTCTGTTGCCGATTCCATGTATGCCATTCAACATCTCCTTGGCAATGATGATCCACGTGCGTATGTCCAGGCGCGTCTGCTTAATTCCTTCGGATTTCATCCTGTTGCGTTAGCTGAAGAAAGAAAAGAAGCGCCTGGGGACGAAGCCGCAAAAAGTGCGGCCTTTCTTAAAAGGTACAAACAAGCTCTTGCTTTTGAATATGAAGCCTATCATCAACGAGTCGAACGCGGAGAAGATCAATGGATCATAGGCCGTCTTGAAGCCTTTCGGAATCGGTTCAGAGGTCAAATCCTTGAAGGTATGGGATTGGAAAGATATCCTTCGATAAGAGAAAACCTTCTTTTAAGGACCGATTATTGGAAAGATCGAGAGGATTTTGTTGAACGCAACGATACTCTGTTCTCTTTGCGTTCGATCGACATCGGAGGGCATGTTATTCCTGAAAGCTTTATCCTCCACGCTTGGACCGCAGATAAAGTCATGCTTGTTCATGAAGTATGGCCGGCGCTTGCTGCGCAAATACTTATGAACATTGCATGGCGGGAACAGCTTCTTGCGGAATATCAGGTGGCCTCGATTTTTACAAAACAAGGTATTCCGGTAGGAGAGCAAGGGGAGTGGATCAATGATCCTACGCTGATGCACAACCACGGTGCGCTTGGACGGGCAATCGGGCGGGCCATGGTAGACCGGAACGGACTCTGGCCCGTGATCTTTATCGAATGGCTGCTCCGGCATTTTGATCCTGTTTTACAGCATGCTTTCGTTTTTTCTTCCCGCGATCATATTAGAGATTTATGTATGCTGGAGTTTGAAACCCATTATGGTTTAACGCCGGATGAAATTGAACAAGCGGTTGACGGCATCATGGAACTTGAAGCGAAATATGAACAAAGAGCAGCCGTAATCCGTTCCGGAGGAACCGTTGAACCCGATCAAGACGAAAGAATCTTTCTGAACTCCCAAGGCTCACGGGCAGAGATCCGAACCGGCAAACAAATGACAAGAGCCGTCCGGAGGTTTCAATTAGACGGAAATACGGCAAATCTTATCAAGTCGCTGGCGTTTACAGGGCAGCAAGAAAGCCTGATCCATTACCTTAGGGATATAGGCAAAGGACCTGCTCAGTTTGTCGCAAGGCAGATGCTGCGGGATCCCAGGAGTTTTGAACAAGTGATGGATGAGATCTCCCTTGTCGCGGTTCTTCCGTTGATCCGGAGCGCTTTGAAGGCCGCAACTCGCTCCGAAGCGAGAGCCTTTGGCTCCGAAGAAGAGTTTAAGGAGTTCCACGCTTTCTTTAGCACCAAAGACGACCGGAATAAGAAGCGCGAATATGCCAAAGCCATGGAATTTCTGGCCAATCAATTTGAGGACGCGGCCCGTGAAAATGAAGCCGTCGCTGTACAGGTTTTCAAAAAACGTTATCTCTCCTATCTCATTACTTACATTCCGCCCTTGTTTGTACGAGAAAGTAAAAATAAAAATTCCCTGCGCAACATCCTTCTCCGGAAAGCGGAGGAAACCGGCATGGCTGCTTTTCGTGATGCCGCATATTTAATTGCAGCCCCGCGGCAGGCGGAGCTCGAAAAACAATTTCGTTCTTCGGGAAAATCCAGGAGAAAACAAGCCGCCGAAGAACTTTCCCGGATGATCCAAGGCGGTGAAATCTATGCCGTGCCTTTATCCCGGAATAACAACGTTCATGTTCACAGCAAGTATTCCTACAGCCCTTACTATCCTGAAGAGATCGCCTATCATCTCCGTCTCGGCGGTCACCGTAATGGCGGGATCATTGATCACGATACCACGGCCGGAAACCTTGATTTTCTGGCAGCGGCAAAAATCTTCGGACTGAAATCAACTTCCGGCTTTGAAATGCGTGTGAACCTGACGGGGATCATCCGCCATGGTATTGACCTCGGCAAGCTCGTGATCAATAACCCGGGTGTGGTCAATATGGTTTATTTCCTCTGTCATGCACTTCCGGACCCGAACCATCCGCTTGTCAAAGAACTTCTTGAAAAATGCCGGGCCTCCAAGGAAAGACGCAATCGTGCCATGATGGTCAAGGTCAATGAAAAACTTCGCGGGCTCGGGATTCCCGTGCAGATGGATTATGACCGGCACATTCTCGGAGATGAGAGGATCGAGGTCCAGGAAGGAAACGTGACAGACCGCCATTTGATGGTGGCGTTGGCGCGCCTTTTGGGTGAGGACACGGAAGCTTACCGAAAGATTTTTTCCAGAGATGAAAAGAAGGTCGCCAAGGCGGTCGCGGGAGCCCAAGCGGATGATTTTGACGTGCCGATGGGACTTTTGCGAGAGGCTTTTTTAAAACCCGGTGTCGGGCTCGATTGTTTCATTGAAGCAGACGAAGATGAAAATCCGCCCATGGAAAAAGTCGTGAAGATCATCAAAGCGGCCGGCGGCATTCCGATCTATCCTTACCTGGGCGACCTGAGCACACAGGAAGACCAAAACCTCGAGGCGCTTTTTGAATATCTCGCGGAGATCGGTGTCGAGGGGATCGCCATCATGCCGCACCGCAACACGGATGAACAGATCAAGCGGGCCATGCAGCTTGCGGAAAAAGTGGGATTAAAGGTTCACCGCAAATTCCGTGTTTTCAGCGGCGTGGACATCAATAAACCGGACATGCCTTTCCTTGAAGAAAGAGGGCTTGTGGAGGTCCCGCCCGGGCTTCCTCCCGATGAATTTATTTTTGATCCGGCCGCAGCTGCTTCCTTTCTCGATGGCGGGGATTTTCTCATAGGCCATGAAATCTTTGCCCGGGCGACGTTGTCACCCGCGGCCAATGTCTACCAGAATCTAACGGGGTTTGGTTTTTATCATCCGGACGTGATCGAAGAAATCCCGGATGGAGAAACAAGATTCCAGTTCTTCCGCCGGATCGGCGGGTTGTCCTTCAAAGATCAAGAGTTCCTGTTTGAACAGATTCAGGGACTCCGGTCATTTTCCACAGCCTATTCCGTAACGGAAGAATTCCTTCGGAAACATCGGGCGGAGATAAAACAGGTGGCGACGTCCGTACGCGCGGATCTGAAAATACAATCTTTGATCGTCCACGAGGCTTTTGCCGTCAGTCTCCCTTCCGAAGGGAGGTCTTTGAGAGCGAAAAGACTGTTAGGCGAGCTTTCCGGCGCTTTGGAAAATGATCCTCAAGGCGCTCTTGCCGCGGCGAACGATCTTCGCGAGGAAGTTGAGTCCGGGACAACGGCGGCCAAGGATCTTACTGAACTGATCAACGTCCTTGAAGAACGCGCCGCTTCTTCCTCCCGCGCTGAGACGAGGGAAGAGATCACTTTAGATCTGACGGAATACAGCATTCAAGACGGCGAGCCCATGACTTTAGCTGAATTTTTGGAAGCGGTCCTTGTCCAGACAAACGGAGTTGCTGAAAAAGATCTGGGTCGATATCAATTGATCAAGGTCGAGTTCTCTGATTCCCCGGGCGTCCCGGAGGAACACCGGAACAGACACTATGGTTTTGAGCCCATATTTTTGGAGACAGTCGATCAGGACCTGAAAGCCATGGTGGGCGTCAATGACGGGGCTTTTTTTCATCGAGTTGTTTTGATCAAAGAAACGGTTGTTTCGGCGCCGGTGGTTGTGCCACCTCTGGATTCACCGCAAAAAAATGCATCTCCGCGACGGGTCCTGGGAGATCCGAAACCCGGCCCCAAGCGCATTTTAAAAGTCCCCAAAAATATGCCCCAACCCCGAATGATGATGACCGGCGCTTCGTCCCAACCGGCGGTGAAAAAATCTTCTTCAAAAACGTGGCTTTGGATCACGTTAACAGCTGCGGGGCTTATGATAGGCGGGATCGTTCTTGCTGTGACGAAACCCTGGGAAAAACAAAAACTCTCTACCACGCCTGCCCCGACTCCGGCGCAGGTGCAGTCTTCTCCCCGTTCTGAAATGCGGCAGTCGTTTACGGTAACAGGAGATGGTAAGGCCTCACTCATGGAATTGATCATGGATAACATACCGGAAACCCTGGTATACGGAACAGGGCGCATTGATTTTGACAAGATCACACGGATCACCTACGGACAGACGGTGCGCGAATTTGAAGGTTCTCGTGCCGAGAATGTCCGGCTCTTTTTTGCTCCTACTGGAGAAGCGTCTCAGATTAGGCTTCGGGCCGGCACGCAGGTTATGGTCTCCTACCGTTCCCAAATTCAGGGAACGCCAAGAAATTTTCCAAAAGAAAAGGTTGAAGACAATTTATTGCGGGATGAAGTCGCGCCGATCGTCATGGCGGCTGCCGGCGTTGCGATGAAACAAAAACTTTCTTTTGAAGCTGTTTTAACCGGTGAGAAGGGAAATGAACTTCTTCCTTTGCAGGGGAAAAGCCGGGCGGAATGGGAAAGTAACGCGGAACTTCTTATCCGTTCGCTTGAATCTGGTTATGACGCGGAAAAACGTTTCGATCTTTGGAAAATTACAAGGCCAAACGGCATAACGGTTCAGATCACTCCGCGTTCTGAAATCCGGGATGTGGAAGCAAAACCGATATGGATGGGTCTGGACAGTTCTTCGGCGGATTGGACACGGATGAATCTTATCGTTTCGATTTTACTCGATCTTTTCAGAAAAACGGGTTCTCCCATGGTCGAAAAACAATGTTTCCAAACCGAGATTTTTAACAAGCTGATTGAAATGGAATTGGACATTCCAAAACTCAAGGTCGAGGAATTGCTCGGAGCGCTTGTCCGGGAGGGGGTTTTGATTCAGAGCGAAGATTCTTTCGGGTTAGCGGTCTCTCCGGAGGTTGCAGCTATTCAGGCGGACGATCCTTACTCTATTAAAACCGATCTCGAATCGAAGATGGCAGATGATTCTCAGTTAAAAGAAATGCTTTTACGTTATTCAGAAGCTTCTAAAAACTGGCCTCTTTATTCTCTGGAGTCCCAATGGCCGGCACTCCGTGCCCTGACGCTTTTATCGAAGGACGACCAGAAAAAAGTTATCCGGATTATGATAACCCACTTGGATGAATTTGGTGGAACCCGGCTTGCGGATGCCGCGCTTCTCATGCTAGGGGATGAATTACTCGCGCCGAAGGAAATGGAAGATTATATCAAGCGGTGGATGAAGCGATATACGCCGGAACTTATCGGGCGCGATATTTATTATGTTTCTCCGGAAACCTGGATTTTAGCGGGGGGACTCGGACGGGTCGGCCAATTCCATGTCAAAGCGATCTTGCGGCTTCTGGCAAAACAAGGCCGTATTGTTACGATCGAGGGTTTTTATCATTACCGGATCGCTGCGGATGGATCCAAAACCCCGATTGACTATGCCAAACTTGAAATGCCAGTGCTTGATATGGAAACGGTTTATGAATTCGAAACCACTGTTCACGGGAAAAAAGTCCCGGTTGTGGTCAAAAAAGGAAAAACAAAAGACGGGACCGAAGGTTTGTTTCTGGATGGAGGAGAATATTACACGGGGGCGCTTTATAAGTATGGCGGTGAATATAATGCCTGCACCTGGGCAGAATATACGGAATTTTTCTCAAGGGCGTCACTCGAACTGATCCGAATTCTTGAAACAATAAAACAAAAACGCGACGGGGAGGCCTATAAGCCGCCGGTTATCTGGGGTAATGACGGTCAGACGGGTTTTCTCCCGGTCTATAAAAAGATGCTTGATAAAGTCATAGGAACGCTTCGTAAGGCCGTTGTCTGGTTCACGACCCATACTTTCAAGAACCGTTCGCAGGGCGGCTGGGGCGATTTTGGGGGCGCGGGTTTGACAGAACAGCCTTACTCCAATCTGGTCGACAAATCTGGGAACCCGGACGCTACAAGCGGAGGCGTTCGCGGGGCCGATGGACGGAATGCGGTTGCGGCAGCCCACCGCCACGAAGTTTCAAAAATTGATCCACAATCCCGGATGGTCTCTATCGGTAATGGGGATGATCTTGAGGGCTCAAGCGCTTATTTCCGGGGGATTCTTCGTGAAATTTATCCGGAAGTCGATGTCTGGAATCCGGAGCCGGAGCAAATTCTGGCGGCAAAAAAAGAAGGTATTCGAAGACTGAACCCTGAGCTTAAAACGAAATATGGTGTCGAATTCGATTCTGAAGCGCCGGTGATCTGTTATACCGGACGCTTCGTTTCTGAAAAGAGTGGAAGGAAACGCGCCTGGGTTAATCATAATATCCGGCGCTGGCTTGAAAGCGGCGCGAATATTGCTTATTTTGCGAACGTGCAACGGCCCAATGATAATGACTTTGCTGAGATGCAAAAGTTTGCTAAAGAAATGAACGCAGAGATCGAGAGGAAAGAAAAGACAGACGGAAAAAAATACGGACGGATCATTGTTGCAACAGGATGGAACCGCGATGAACAAGTCAAAATTCTTGGGATCAGCCATATCGGGATCTTTGATTCTGATTACAAAACAGGGGCTTCCGAAATTACCGAAGCAAACCTTTCCGTCAATGGCGGACTGATTTTAGGACCGGCCTGGATCGAAGGGAACATCCAGAAAATAGGTCTTTTGCTGGACCCGGCCCATCCGGGGCGTGGAAGCATTCTTGTCCCAAGAAATGAATCTTCCGAAGCATACCGTGATGTGGTGCTTCGTGAAATGAAACGGTTTTTCGACAAGCCTCATGATTTCGGCATGAATGCAGCAAGGGCGATTTCCTCAAGCCGTCTTGTGAACGCGCTTCTTCCCGGGGCGCAATATCTGATCGAATTCAATGAGACGATGCGTCACAAAAAAAACCTTAGCTTGCTTCTGGATGCAGTGCGAACCGACAGGCAGGTGCTTGCCTCCTCAAAAGTTAAAGGAACGGCTTATGCAAAAGGGCTTCGCAAAATTTCATCCATGACACGCGACGAAGCGATCGATGCATTTGGCGAGGAAAAACTCTTCGCCGTGATGAGCCTTGTTGTTTTTCTTTTACCCGACACCCTTACAAAATTCCAAAATTGGGGACATCCGGATTTTCCCATGCTGGAGCGGTATTTGAATGATCCCAGGAATCAAGGATTGTTTGCGGACAATGCTTCTGTCCGGATCCACACGACAAGTGATCCTGAAGTTTTGATGCTCTCCCGGAGTGGTGATGGCGTCTCGGAAGGACGGGTTTTGACACCCTTTATTCATCTTGGGAACCCTTGGGGACAGCGGGACGGTAAAGTATGGGTTCAGGAGATTCAAAACATCGGAAGGCTTATCCCTCACTCTGATGCTGTTTTAAGAGTCGGAGATTATTCAATCCCCGGGAAAGAGGTCCACTTTTATGACAAAAAACCGACGGCCACTGAATTGCTCACAGGGTACCGCGCCGGCATTCCTGTTGAAGATCATTTTTCCGAAAATGCAAATATCCCTCACCGGGGACTTCACGCGCAACTTTTATTTCTCGAAGAAGAGACCGCACAGCGCGCGGAGATCCGGGTTGGATCTTTGGCTAATTCAAAAGCATTTGCCCGGGATATCGTCCGCGGACTTCAAGATGGCGTGATCGACACAGGGAAAAGCAATCAGCTTATCGAATTAGCAAAAGCAGACGCAGGATTTGCAGCATTTACGGTCGGGGAGTTAACACACGCGCGGTCTCAAGCCGCTGTAAAAAAACTTAACTCAGATGCGGATAAAGAAGCCTTACGTATCAGCCGTGCGATCCGGACCCAACGCGTATTCGTCCGCGCCAAAACACAAACAACCTCGATTCTTTCCGTCTCAAAAATGCCCTTTACCGAGGAAGTTTTTTTATCGGAAACTCAGGGGATGGAATTATTGCAGCGGCTTTTAAAGCCCGGCGAAACAGGGCAGATCCGTTACTTTCCTTCCTTCTCAGAAAGAACTAATGGACGCATGATCGCTGTTATCCGGAACCGGGAGGGGGCCATTGAACTCGATCTTTCTTCATTTGAAACCCTGGGAGGGTATACGAATTTTATTGTAGAGAAAAACGGATCAATCACTCTTCTGAAATGGTCTTTTGGCGATGGAAGAAGTCTTGAAAAGGCAGCTAAAGATCTGGTCCGCGTCGAAGATCTCGATGTGTTTTTTGAAAAGCCGCGTCAGCCTCGTCGCGCCGAAACGCGCCAGGATGTTCAATATCAAGATCAAGTACAGGTGGTGAACCCCGAAGAATGGTTCTCGCCGAAGGATATTTACCATCAACGGGTCCCGGAAAATCTTGCCAGGGTCGTTACTCAACCGAAACGCGCGAAAAAACCGGTTCTTCTGCAAGCCGTTTCTAATTCTCCGGCAAAAGATGCTTTGCTGACTTCGCTTGGTTTTGTGCCGGTTCAAACAAAAGATAGGAACAGTGAAGAGTTTGCATTTTTGGCGGCATTACCGGAAAAGCTTGCGGCGGATGCCGGCGCGCAATTCGCCCGTCAGGGAAAGACCGTAACGCTTTCTTTCTCGAATGGAAAGCAGGCGATTTTTATCTTGGCAGACGGGAGATATTCCCGGACTTTCGAGAATTTCATCAATAATGGTTTGCGAGGGACGGAACGTAAGGCCGGCATTGAAAGCTTCGGAACGGTAGTACAAAGTGGGAACCTCAGCTTGAAGAGTCCTGCTGCGAATGTTCCGTTCGTCCTGGGGGATATGGCGGTTCTGGCAGGTAAAACCGGACTAGCACCCGATCTTGTCCAAGCCTCCGTGATCCCGCAGACGGAATATGACAAACTGCCGGCAACGAAACCTGTTGCGAAGCCTGCACCGGAACCAGTAACGGCACCGAAGCCCGTGCGTAAAGAAAAACCCGCGCCGAAACTTCCAGTGGTGCAGCAGCACATTCGTGAACGCCTTAGCAGTCTTTCGCAGGAAATTGTTCGGTTAAGACAAGGAGCTGCTTCGCCGCAAGCCTTGTCTGTCTTGGCAGATGAAACAAATAGCGTTGATCGGACGCTTGAAGATCTTTTAGTCAGTATTGCGGGCGAGAAGATCCTGGGTTCTGCGGATGAAGTCCAGAAATTACTTTCGCAGCATCCGGATTTAAAAAAGGCTCACTTAACCCCGCAGAAGTTGCAACAAATGATCCAAGAGCGTTTTACTCAAACGTATCGGCGCGAAGCGGAGACAGCTATAAAAGATAGGTTCAAGAATAAGACGATGGGTCGCGAAACGTTGAGGATGATTTCCGAAGGATTGGATCAGATCGAGAAGAAAATAGGAACGCTCAGTCAATCGGGCACGGTCCAGACAAAAGATCTTGCCCTTTTGCTTCAAAAGGCGGAACGCTTATATCAAGCGATTACGGATTATATCGCGATGCTGCTCATTGCGGAGCAGGAAACGCCGGGATTTAAAGTTCCTGAGGATGTTTTAAACCGCTTGTGGTTTTTGAAAGGGGCTCTCGGCATTCTGAACAGGGTAGCGCCTCTTTTCCTGGGTTTTGTCGAGATCGGCGATAGAGGCGAGACGGAAGAACGATTGTTTGATTATCGCGGAGGGAAAGCCGAAGGACTTCTGTGGGAAAAAGATCTGTCCGATGCACAGCTCTTGAAGGCAACGGAATCACTGGAAAAACTCGGAAGGCATCTTGGCGAGGCCGTTCAAGCACCGCAGCATTCGCAGCCGGCAGCTTACGTTCCGCTTGTGATCCATGTTTTGAAAGACCTTTCCCGGGAAGCAGCGGTCTTGAGCCAAAAACGGCCGCTATCGGGCATTGAAACTGTAGCGTTCGGTTATCGCGTGCTCGGGTGGTGCCAATGTTTTCTTGGGCCAAACAGCCATCCTTATCTCGAAATTTCTAAAACAAAAATCATCGAAGCGTCGTCGCTTGCGCTTGAGCTTCCGATGATCTTCCTGCAAGAGCCCGTTTCTTCGCCAGAACGTGCTGAAATCCGAGCCGGAACCATAGAGGCTTTTCTTCTCGACAACGAAATACCTACAATGCCATATAGTGATTTCATCGAACGCTATACCCGGGAAAGTCACGCATCGGAAAAAGCGATGTGGCGGTTGACCGTTGAGGTCATGAACGGCATCGCGCCGCTTTTGGCGCATACGCTTAACGCAGCCGAGGCGGTCATTGCTCACTTGCCGGTTTCGATCGCTCAAAAAGCGGAAGATGCTTTGATGAAGGCACGTTTTTCCGCCGCAAGGACAGTGCTCGGCATCAAGACGATCCAAGCGGGGGATGCCTTTATTCTTGGCCGTGAGTTCGCATTGGGTCAGGGCTTTTTAGCAGCGGTGAAGGACATTCTGGGGGATGCTCCGGTCGCTGTCATCGCACGTGATGCGAAAGACCGTGCTTTCGTAGACCAGTTCAACGCGGGACTTGCGCCAGACAGGCAAATCATTATCGCCTCGGAAACGGATCTTAAGAACGTCAGGATCGCTCTTCGGAAACAGGTTAAAACAGACCGCATGAATCTCAAGGCCCTTCTCTATGGCGCGGAAACTTTGAAGGATCCACTTTCGGATATTACGGTCCAGCGCATTACTCCGCGGATGTTCCAGAACTTCCTCAGTCTTGCCGGCGAGCGCGTCAGCTCGCTTGTTACGGAAATCCAGGCTCGGTTCGAAGTCTTACATTCTGCGTAGTCCAAGCATTTATTGACCCTGACGTTTTGTTCCCGTATATTCTTCTTATGCCTGAAACTTCCCCAAAATTAATTCGAGTCGGTCACAGTCCCGATCCTGACGACGCTTTCATGTTTTATGCCTTGGCGCATGAAAAGATCGATATGTGCGGTTTCAAAGTCGAACATGTGATCGAAGACATCGAATCCCTGAACCAGCGCGCGCTGGAAGGTGAGCTCGAGGTCACGGCCGCTTCCTGTCATGCTTATGCTTATCTAGCGGATAAATATATCGTGATGCGGTCAGGGGCGAGTGTGGGGGATAAGTATGGGCCCATACTCGTTACAAGGGCTACGGCTCCAGGTGTGGAACATGGTGCGTGGGACGTGATGCGTGGCCCCCAAATAGCTATTCCCGGAGAGCTCACTACCGCTTATTTAACCCTTCAGCTTTATTCGTTCTCCGTTGACCGGTGCGCGTTGCGCGGGTTTGCACCTGTTTTTGTTCCGTTCGATCAAATATTTGATGCTGTAAAATCAGGGGAAGCCGACTTCGGTCTCGTGATCCATGAAGGCCAGATCACGCACGCCGAACATGGACTGAGGAAGGTCCTGGATCTTGGGTGTTGGTGGCATGAGAAGACGCAGTTACCACTTCCGCTCGGGATCGATATCATCCGGCGGGACTTGGGCCCGGCAACGATCGCGGCATTTTCCAGGCTCTTCAAAGAAAGTATCGAATATGCCTTGAACCACCGCGCAGAGGCTTTAGAATACGCGAGCCAATTCGGCCGGGGGATCTCCGGGGATTTGAACGATCGTTTCGTTGCGATGTATGTAAACGAGCGCACGGTTGATATCGGTCACGACGGGGAAGCGGGATTTCGCCGGTTGATGGATGAGGCGTATCAGCACAAGATTATTCCGCATAAAGTAAAACTCGAATTTATATAAATCAGGATGGAAAATTATGGCTAACGACGAATTACGAACAAAAACCGTGGAGATCGCAAAGCAACACAAGGCAAGTTGGATCCAGCTTGGCCAGCACCTGTTCTCTATCTACAAGAATAAGCTTTATAAGGAATGGGGTTATCAGGCGTTCGATACCTATTGCCGGAAAGAGTTGAACATCAGGGAAACGACGGCCTCCAAGCTCATCAAATCTTACTCCTTTCTCGAAAAAGAAGAGCCGCGTATCGTAAAGCCGGATTTTAAGGAAGAAGAAACGCCGCGCAAGATCCCCGATTATGAAGCGGTCAATCTGCTTCGTCTTGCGAAGAACAATAAAAACATTCCCACCAATGAGTTCGCCGAGCTCCGGAATGATGTTCTTAATGAAGGCAAAGAGCCCAAGGAGGTCCGGGCGCAGGTGAAGAAAATCCTCGAGACCCATGCGCCGAAGGACACGCCGGAGATGAAGGATCAGAAAAGAGGCTCGATCCTCAGACGGTTGATCGGATTCTTGAATTCCGCGAAGACCCAGCTTGAGGAAGAAGACCTCGTGCCGGATTATCTTTTAAAGCAGATCGATGCTTTGACGCAGAAGCTGGAAGATCAATTAAACTAAACCCGTTATTCGCCGTCTTGTTTTATTAAAACCTCTTTCTTTTTCCTCTTTCTCTTTGGAACTTGTTTTTCACCCGAGATTAAAGAGATTTTCTTTTTCTTCGGCCATTCTTTCACTTCACATTCCCGGATCAAAGCGCTTGAGCGATCGCCGCATGTTTCGGAATAAAGCATCTCCACGGGGCCCCGGGTGCGGGTATAACGGGAAGCCTTGCCGTCCTGGTGCATCTTGAGCCGTCGCTCGAGATTATTGGTAATGCCGGTGTAAAATGACCCATCTCGGCATCTCAGAATATAAAGAGACCAATCGTCCGTAGTTTTCCCCTTACGCACGGATGTTTTTTCTTTTTTAAGACCCGCAAGCATTCGTTTATATTTAGGATGCATTTTAAAAATCCGGGCAATGGGAAACGGCCAACGGGAAAGGGAAGTTTTTTACGTTCAGCGTTTTCCGGTTTCCGTTCCCCGAAATTTGTGATGATATTTCACTGTCACGACGACAACACCGGTAAAGAAGATCAGGTTCATCCATCCGAACCAGTAAAAAGTGACATCCTTGGATGCAAGCGCGGCAGGGGACATCAGAAGGATGCAGAGCCAAACTCCAAAAAGCCAGATGAGACTGATATCATCGGCGGACTTCCGTTTAATGATCCTGATGATAAGGGGGATATTGAAAAGAGGCAGGAGGATTCCCGCCCAGGTGCTGATCTTATAAAGAATATCCATAGTATTTTTCCCTAGATCTCGAGTTGTTTTTGGAATTTTGTAAGGTTCTTGCAGCCTTTTTTTGTTACGACAACCACATCCTCCAGGCGCACGCCGCCCACGCCTTTGTAATAAAGCCCCGGCTCCACAGTGACAACCTGTCCGGTTTTTAAAACATCATCGCCGGGACCAATGCGAGGCGGCTCGTGAATTTCGAGACCGAGTCCATGGCCGGTACTATGAAAAAACCCCTGCATCCTTCCGTTCATAACCCCTGTTTTGAAGCCAAGTTGCGTCAATCTTTCATGAATGGATGCGTGGACTTTTTTCCCGTAGATTCCGGAGCGGATCATTTTGAAAGCGATTTCCTGACATTCTTTAACCGCTGCGTACATTTTTTTAAGACGAGATGACGCTTTGCCGCGGACCACGGTCCGGCTGAAATCTGCGTAATAAAGCGTTTTTTCACTCCGCGGGAAAATATCGAAAACGATCGGCTGATGTGCATAAAGAGGCCCCGAGCCGCGATGGTGAGGATCGACCGCCTGATCGCCGCATGCCACGATCGTGTGTTCTCCCGAGCAGCCTTCTTCTAAAAGTGCTTGGTGAATGATTGTTTTTAAGGTTTCACTCGTCAAAATTTTCCCCTGAAAGTAGAGTTTGTTTTTCCGGATGGCCGATTTTTTTAAAATGCTAACCGCCTTACCGAAGGCCCGTTCGGTCGCTTGCAGGGCTTGAGAAATAGCCGCGATCTCTTTCCGGGTTTTTAAAATCCGTTTTTCATAAAAAGGAGAATTTTTATATCTGATCCGGAAACCGGCTTTTTTCAAAGAAACGTAATATTGAACCGGAAAATTCCCGGGGACGAGAATATTTTTTATTCTCTTCTTTTTTAAAAAATAACCTACAAGCCCGATAAATGTGGAGGACTTCCCGGACTTTGCCTTGTATCCTTTGGCGAGCGCGGAAGTCGAGACGACCTTATCGACGGAGGCTTGTTTTTTGGCGCGGTCAAATTCAAGATCATTGATCAGCAGGTATTTTTTACCGCGGATCTCTGTGAATGCAAAAAGGTCCGGCGCAATAAAACGCGTGGCATAATAAAGGTCCGCATCTTTTTCGCTCGAGGCGATGATCAAAAGATTTTGCTTGGGCATGAGGTAAGAATATCACTAGAGCCACAAGGCTACAAGATGCAAAGCTATATAGGAATGTCCTGTACCACGAACGGTGTTCTGCGGGCCACGGGGTGTGTGGGACGAATAACGTGGCGCGGTTTTTATTCATTGACGATATTCGTGAAAGCCGTTAAACTTCGCTGTCTTTTTCCTCTATACAAATTAGCCAAGGCATTCATAATTTAATGGAAAAGCTTTCCGTAGAACAACTTAAGGCGAAGTCAAAACTGGTTCGTCGCCATATCGTTGAGATGACCGGAGCCGCGGCTTCGGGACATCCCGGCGGTTCTCTTTCCGCTACCGAAATACTGGTAGCCCTCTATTTCAACCTTATGGATCACAATCCCCAGGACCCGCAATGGCCGGATCGTGATCGGTTAATTCTTAGCAAAGGCCATGCCTCACCCGCTTTGTACGCAGCGCTCGCCGAAGCCGGATATTTTGATCCTAAAACACTCAAAGATTTTCGAAAACTCGGCAGCCCGCTCCAGGGACATCCGGACCGGCGTAAACTTCCGGGTGTGGAGGCTTCTACCGGATCGCTCGGGCAAGGTCTTTCGCTGGGGATCGGGATGGCTCTTGCGCGGCGGTTGGATAAGAAAAATTACTACACCTATGTCATTACAAGTGACGGCGAGATGAACGAAGGTCAGACTTGGGAAGCCGCTGCCATGGCGGCGCATCATAAAGTCGATCACCTGATCGCGTTTTTGGATGACAATAAGTACCAGCTTGATGATGCCACAAAGAATATTTGCGACATGGAACCTATAGTCGAAAAATGGAAAGCATTCCGCTGGCACACGATCGAGGTCAATGGACACGATATGAAGCAGATCTTGCAGGCGGTGGAGAAGGCCAAAAAGTTCAAGGGCGGACCGGTCATGATCATTGCGCACACGGTCAAAGGGAAAGGCGTCTCCTTTATGGAAGGGAACAATGCTTTTCATGGCGTGGCGCCGACCGAAGAACAAGTCCAAAAGGCCTTGAAGGAGCTTGAATAAAGTGGAAAAAAAGATGGGAAAGGCCACGCGAGATGCTTACGGCGAGACACTTGTCGAGATTGGGAAGATAAACCCAAACGTGGTGGTTCTCGATGCGGATCTTTCCAAATCCACGAAGTCTGTACTTTTTTCCCAAAAGTTTCCCGATCGTTTCTTTAATGTCGGGATTCAAGAAGCAAACCTGGTGGGAGTGGCCGCAGGGCTTGCCTCTTGCGGGAAGATACCCTTTATTTCCAGTTTCGCGTCATTTTTGGTTAGCAAGGGTTTTGACCAATTTCGTATGAGCGTTGCATTCTCGGAACTCAACGTAAAAGTCGTCGGTTCTCACGGCGGCATTACGGTTGGAGAAGACGGGGCCTCGCAGATGTCCATCGAAGATGTTGCTCTTATGACGAGTCTTCCGGGTTTTGCGGTCATAGTGCCGGCCGATGAAGTGTCAACGCGGTCACTTGTTTTGGAAATGGCAAAACACAACGGCCCTGTTTATATGCGGACCGGACGTCCGAAAGTTACGATTGTTCATAAAGCTGACACGGATTTCAAGATCGGCAAGGGAATCCGGTTGCGTGAAGGTAAAGATCTGACGATCATTGCCAATGGTCTGGAAGTTTTTGAAGCGCTTGAAGCGGCGGAACGTCTTGCCGAAGACGGCATCAGCGCAAGCGTTATCGATATGCATACCGTGAAACCGCTAGATACGGACCTTATCCTGGAAGAAGCCAAACGGACCGGACATGTTCTGGTCGCGGAAGAACATCAGATCTGGGGCGGTCTCGGAAGTGCGGTCGCGACTTTCCTCGCGAAAAAGCATCCTTGCAAGATGGGTTTTGTGGCCATTCAAGATACCTTCGCAGAGTCAGGCAAAGCGGAAGAACTTTTGGAAAAGTACGGTCTCACCCATCCCCATATTGTCAAAACCGCAAAAAAAATTCTGGGTCGCTAAGCACATACGTGCCCCGGAATTTTCGAGGCTCTGAAATGTCCTTTAAAAAATCTCTCATCCTTTTTGAGATCTTTTCACTTTTATCTCTAGGTTTCCCCTCTTCTCTTCAAGCCGCCACAGGCGAAAAAGCCATGGTTGTTAGTTCAGACCCTCGCGCAACGCAAGTTGCTCTAGAAATACTAAAACAAGGCGGAAATGCGGTGGATGCGGCTGTGGCCGCCGAATGGGTGTTGAACATAGTCGAACCTCAGGCTTCCGGGATCGGGGGTAGCGGCCTTTTTCTTTTTTATGATATCGGGACAAGACGTATTCTTTCTTTTGACGGGAGCGTCAAGGCCCCCGGGAAAGCTTTCCCGAAGATGTTCCTTGATGAAAGCGGGAAACCTCTTCCTTACCAGCCGGAACGGAATACGGGCGGGCTTTCGATCGGTGTCCCGGGGCTCTTGAAATTAGCCGAAGAAGTTCACGCTAAATATGGGACTCACAAGTTCCCCTTTGCAAAACTTATGGAACCAGCAATCCGTCAGGCCGAAGAGGGGACGGAGGTGTCCGCGGCCCTCGCCAAATCACTTCAAGAGAACACAAAAAGGTTAACGTTTTTGGATCCCGGGAGAAACATTTTTTTTAAGGACGGTGTCCCTCTTGAGGAAGGACAAAAATTCTCCCAGCCTGATCTTGCCAAGACATTTCGTCTGATCCAGACCAAAGGAACGGAGGTTTTTTATGAAGGTGCGATTGCGAAAGCGATAGCGAGTGCTGTTCGGAAGAACGTCTACAGGACGGGATTATTGAGCGAAAGGGATCTTGAGGATTATACGATCGCGGCACGTGATCCTATTCATTCCACTTATCAGGGGTACGATCTTTTCAGCGCGGGACCTCCGGCGGACGGAGGCGTGATGTTGTTCCGCGGGCTCAATATTCTTTCCCGTTTTGGCATTCCCGGTTTTGGACAGGCGCCGGAGACATACCATCTTCTTGGAGAAACGCAGAAGATTGCTTTTTCGGATCGCTCCGGTGTAGCCGATCCGGATCTTTTTGATATTCCCCTTAACGAGCTCCTCTCGGAGGCATGGGCGCAAGACCAGACAAATGTTATCAAGTTCGATCGGGTTTTAAAATCTGACAAGATGAAAATTGAAGGACCGGAAAGAGGAAAAAAGAGCACCGGATCTTCCGTGATAGTCGTGGACCCGCAGGGGAATATTGCGGTTCTTACGGCAACGCTTGGGGACGCGTTCGGTTCGGCGCTGCGGGTACCGGGATACGGTTTTTTCTTAAATGATCTGCTTACCGATTTCATCGTGGACCCATCATCTGTTAAGGATTCAGAGTCAGCAAAAATTGTTTCCGAGGGACAAAGACCGTGCGGTCCGGAAGTGCCCGTACTCATTTTTAAGAATGGGAAGCCCTCGATTTTATTAAATGCCTATGGCCCGGATGATCCGGCGGCTGTACTTTTAAATATCATAGTTCAAAAGATCGATCTCAAGGCGTCCTGCTCCAAAGCGGTAGAATCTCCGAGGCTTTTGGTTCAAGGCAAGGCGCTTCGTATAGAGTCCGGACTTTATAATGAGGAAATGATACGTTTAAAACTTGCTCTTTTAGGACATGATATTGAAAAAGAAGATTCGATAGGGTTTTCGCAAATGGTTTGTTTTGACGAAGGTTCTGGTAGAATAGAGGGTGAAAGCGATCCCCGCGCAGGCGGAGAAGCCGCCGGGTTCTAGAGCTCAAATTTCAAATTTCAAATCTCAAAAGAAAAATAAAAATGATCCTGCACAAAGGTAAATATCTTCATCTGATCTGCGAGGATAATTGGGAGTACGTCAAACGGATCAACTGCAGCGGCATCGTGGTCATTGTGCCGATGACGAAAGAGGGAAAGGTGATCTTTGTCGAGCAGTTCCGGCGGCCCGTTGAAGCCCAGGTGATTGAATGGCCTGCCGGCCTCGTTAATGACAAGACGCTGCATGATCCCGAGACAATGGAAGCAGCTGCGCGCCGCGAACTTCTGGAAGAGACAGGTTATGAAGCGGAGCATTTATCACTTTTAGTAGGAGGACCCGTCTCAAGCGGATTGAGTTCCGAGATCATTACTTTCTATCAAGCCTTGGATGTGGTTAAAATTGCGTCCGGCGGCGGGGATGCATCGGAGTCCATCAAGATCCATGAAATCCCGCTCAAAGAGGCGGATATTTGGCTTTATGAGATGGAAAAAAAAGGATTCCTTGTGGATCCGAAGGTCTATGTGGGGCTGTATTTTCTAAAAACATAGGATAAGCAGAATAGGATTTTTATGGCTGACATTACGATCTATCAGAAACCGACCTGCACGACCTGTAAAGAGGTCTATCAGATTTTAAAAGAGACAAACACGGATTTTGATGCGGTGGATTATTTCACGGATCCGATCCCTAAAGCGAAGCTCAAGGAACTCATCCAAAAAATAGGTTTGCCGATCGAGGAATTGATCCGCAAGAAGGATCAGCTTTTTGGGGACCTCCGGCTCGGCGAAAAGAAACTTACCGAAGGCCAGTGGCTGGATCTTCTGGCGATCTATCCCGATCTTCTTCAACGACCCATCGTGGAAAAGGGCGACAAAGCGATCGTGGCAAGACCAGCAAGAAAAATACGTGAATTCTTGGCGCCTTCTGTTCCTGCGGAAGCGCTTGGGCCCGGCATAGCACAGAACACAGAAAGTGTGACAGAAAATCCTGGCAACGCACGCTGAACATTGCCCGGGGTACATTTTTTAGTTAAAATATTCACGATTTTGTTAATAAACCTGGAGGCTTTTATGAACGATCCCAAAAATCAGCCTTTCTCATATTCCCAAGAAACCGTTTTTTCAAATTTCATGCAGCGGGTGTACCAATGGATGGCTATGGGACTCGCGCTCACCGGTCTTGCAGCCTTCATCACGATCGGCAATGCTTCGCTTTTGAGCTTTCTCCTGCATGGCGGCATGTGGCTTCTCTTTATTGCGGAGTTTATTTTGGTCATATGGCTTACCCGGAGCCTTCAAAAGATCTCGGCCCAGGCAGCGACCATTGGATTTCTGGCTTATTCCGTGCTGAATGGCATCACGATGTCGGGCATCTTTCTCGTTTATACTTCCGCATCGATCTCTTCAACCTTTTTTATCACAGCCATGACGTTCGCGGGTGTGAGTATATACGGATGGGTGACCCGGCAAGATCTGACCTCCGTCGGAAGTTTTTGTTTTATGGCGCTTATCGGAGTGATCGTCGCGAGTATCGTAAACCTGTTCTTCCACTCGCCGATTTTTTACTGGATCGTTTCTTACTGCGGCGTCGCGGTTTTTATCGGTCTTACAGCCTATGACACGCAGCGGCTTAAGGCCATCCATCAAAACATGCCGAACGCGCCGGAGCAACTCGCGATCGTCGGCGCGCTGATGCTTTACCTGGATTTCATTAATATGTTCTTATTTCTTCTGCAGCTTTTCGGCCGGCGCCGATGACGAATTTCAAATTTGAAATAAATACCCATGATCGAAGTTAAAGATTTAACAATGCGCTACGGCCCGGCGATCGCGCTGGACCATGTTTCCTTCCAGGCGAATCCCGGCGAAGTCCTGGGGCTTCTCGGACCCAATGGGGCGGGAAAGACGACCGCCATGAGGATTCTCACGACCTATCTTTATCCTTCCTCCGGGACCGCAAAAGTCGACGGGTTCGATATTCTTGAAAATCCTATCGAGGTTCGTAAACGCATCGGTTACCTTCCCGAAACGGTTCCGCTTTACGGCGATATGCGGGTTGAGGAATATTTGACGTTTGTAGGCAAAGCGCGCGCACTTGAAGGCGCCAAGCTTACGGAACGGCTTGAATGGGTCAAAAATGCCTGTCATCTCAAGAATGTATGGAAGCATCTTTTGTGTGAACTTTCCAAGGGTTATGGCCAGAGAGTGGGACTTGCGCAGGCCTTGATTCATGATCCCAAAGTTCTGGTCCTGGATGAACCCACTTCGGGTTTGGATCCCATCCAGATCATTGAAATCCGTTCCCTCGTGAAAAGTCTCGCCAAGGAAAAAACCATTATTTTTTCCACGCATATCTTGCAGGAGGTCGAAGCCCTGGCCGACCGCATTGTGATCATCAATGAAGGAAAGCTTGTGGCTCAGGGTACGAAACGGGAATTGGCGGAGAAAGTCCAAAACTCCGGAAAGGCAGTGCAGGATCTGAACCTGGAAGATATCTTTATCCAATTGCTTACACCCTTGCGGGGAGCGGCCGCATGAAAAAGTGCGCTAATCTTCGCATTATTCTAAGCAGAGAGTTGGCGGCTTATTTTAATTCTCCCATTGCTTATATCTTCATGATCATCTTCACACTCCTGAACGGCGGACTTTTCATGACGCAGTTCTTCCTGGTCGGGCGCGCAGATATGCGGGCCTTCTTCTATATGCTTCCGTTCTTTCTCTCGGTTTTTTTGCCGGCGGTTTCCATGCGCCTTTGGGCCGAAGAAAAACGCGGGAATACGCAAGAATTACTGCTGACTTTTCCCATGCGATCGCACGAGCTTGTGCTCGGGAAATTCTTCGCAAGCTTCTTTTTCTACCTGATCACGCTCGCTTGTACGTTTCCGATCCCGGTGATGCTCGCTGTGCTCGGGCGGCCGGATATCGGGGCGATCCTGAGCGGTTATATCGGTGCGGCGTTTCTGGGCGGATTTTTTCTCGCGATCGGAACGCTTGTGTCGGGTTTTTACCGCGACCAGATTGCCGCATTCATTCTTTCCATGATGATCTGCTTCGGGCTTTATCTTGCGGGGACGGAATTTGTGGCCGCTTCTATCGATGGATGGATTGCGGGGCTCGGGACCTTTCTCCGGCATTTTCTCGGTGCTGCGGACCATTACGCTGCCTTCGCAAAAGGCGTGATCGACAACCGCGATGTGCTTTATTTTGCGGTCGGCAGCGCAGTGGTACTTGTGCTCAACGGATTTTGGATCGAGGGCCGGATGCGGCCCAAGGCGGCATCGATCTTTACGACCGCAGCCCTGATCTCGGCCGGGATCTTTCTTTTAAGCAATTGGCTCGTCGCCGGGGTTCCTCTCGGTCGTTTTGACATGAGTGAGGGTCAAACCTATACGATCTCTTCGGCGAGCCGGAAACTTCTGCGAAGCCTTCCATCGCCCGTAACCGTAAAATACTATATTTCTTCCGCAGACAAAATGCCGACCTCCATGAAAACGCTTGAGCAGGATGCGCGTGACAAGCTGGAAGAACTGCGTGCCGTGTCGGAAGGCCATTTTCGATATCAGATCTTCCACATGGATGCCGCGACCGCGGTCGAGGGGACTAAAAAAGAAGATACCATGGAAGAGCAGCTTTCCAAAAAAGGTGTCCTTCCTTTTCGCATCGAATCCGTCCAGTCCGATGAAGTGGGAGTTCGCCTCATTTATTCAGGGCTTACGATTTCCTATAAAGAAAAACCCGCAGAGATCCTGCCGCAGATCCATCCCGGAAATCTCGACGATCTGGAATATGCCATTATGTCCAAACTTTACCGCATGACCCTTCCCGAGGTCCCGAAGATCGCGCTGATGGCCCCCTACCAGGATCGTTCGGTCGACCCCAACCTTATGATGCTGCTTCAGCAGCTCGGCGGTCAGGTTCCGCCAAGCTACAGGGATGATCCTTACGAATACCTGCAGTTAGGGCTTGAGTCTGAAGGGTATCCCGTGTCTCGCATTTCATTAAATAACAAGTCCGGTATTCCGGAAGGAACAAAAACGCTTGCGGTGGTCGGGCCGAGTAATTTGAGTGAGCGGCAGAAATACGAGATCAACCGGTTTCTTTGCCGGGGCGGTTCGGTCTTTATGGCGGTGCAAAATTATGAATTCAATTACAAGCCCAAGGAAACCGGCGACGTTGAACTTGTGCCGAGTGAAAAAAATCCCGCTGTAAATGATCTTCTTTCGGCTTGGGGATTCCAGGTAAACACAAATATTCTGGCCGACGAACAGAATGAAGCGATCTCTCTTTCGGGCAGCGGGCGCGCGGCGCTTCTCGGGATTTCCTTCCCGGTCAAATTGCCGATCCAGATTCTTCTAACGGATTCCGAGATGAACACTCAGACCTCGATCACGGCGCGTCTTTCGGCGTTTTTTTATCTCTGGGGAAGCGCGCTTAAAGTGGATCAGGAAAAGATCAAGGCGCAGGGGCTCAAAGTCGAGACATTGCTTCACTCCAGCAAACGGTCCTGGACCGTGCCGTTCACGCCGAGGAGTATGATGCCTCAGGCATTTGAGCGTGTTGCAAAGAGCGTTCCTGGGCCGTTCCCGTTGGCGGTGCTGGCTGAAGGACAATTCACGGATGCGTTCAAAGACAAGAAAATACCGGAATGGACTCCGGAGGCGTCTGCCGATGCGGCATCGGCTAATCCTGAAGCGGAAGTAAAAAAGGGAAAAACACCCGAGCCTCTTCAGTTAAAACCCGGAAAACTGCTGTTGATCGGCGCCGCGACACCTTTCCAGAAACAGCTGATGCAAAATGGCGGGCATTTGAATTTTTTCCTGAATGCCATGGATATTCTGACGCTGGGAGATGCGCTGACCGGTATCCGGTCGAAGGGGCAGGTGGGTCGCGCGCTTCCCAAGGTCTCGGCCCCCGCGAAAGTGGCATGGCGGCTTTTTGTGATGTTTCTGATACCGATCCTTATCGCTCTGTTGGGTTTTGGACGGGCCTATATACGCCGCCGGACCAAGCAACTCTATCTAAAAAGCCTTTCGTAAATGAAATAATACTTCAGGGGACAGGCAGTCACTTAATGCCTGTCCCCTTAGAGCTTCTATGAAACCAAAACAAATTATCGTTTTAAGCATCATTCTCGGAATCCTCGCGTTTGGACTCCTTTTGAAGTCCTGGGTTCGTTCCGTGGCCGATAACGCAAGAACAGGCCTGGGAGAGCGCACGACCTTCGCGGAATTCGATCCGGTAAAACTCGAAAGGATCCAGATCGGCCGCGGCAGTCAATCACCGGTTATCGAACTTTTAAACGAAAACGGTGTTTGGAAAGTAAAAAGCCTTTGGAATGCCCAAGCAGATCCTGTGAAGGTGGAAAATCTCATCCAAAAACTTCACTCGGCCCAGGGGGAATTGCGCGGTTCCGGAAAGAAGCTTTTCGAAGACTTTGGAATTCAAGACACGAATGCCCTTTCGGTCAAATTTTTTGGCGCGGGGGATACTTTACTCCAGGACCTTCGGCTTGGGACGAAACAGGCCGGTGAAAACGCCTATTTCATCCGCAAGGGGACAAGTGAAGATGTTTATCTGGTGGAAGTAAACATGGCAGAACTTTTTGGAATCGATACAGCCCTTAATGAAGCGACTTTGACGAGTCTTTTTTGGACGGACCTCAGTCTTTTTAATCTGGACCCTGAGAAAGTGACAAAAATCACCCTCTATCTCCTCAAAGGTGATGGAAAAACAATGATCACGGGATTGGAACGCCAGGCCGATCCTAAGGATCCGCTTAAAAGCTCCTGGAAATTTCTGCGCAAGGACATATCCTCTTCACTCGATCCTGACAAAATTCTTAAATTTATTGTTATGATGAGCAGTCTCCGGGCCGAAAAGATTGTAGACCCGGGCGGAAAAGGGTATGGGTTGGAGAGACCCTTTTGGCAACTGGCTGTGACCGAAAATGGTAAGAAAACGCTTCTTAATGCAGGTTCGAAAGATGAGAAAGCGGGGTTTTTTTATGTGAAGCATCCGGAAGACGCCACGATTTTCGGTCTTAATGTTTCTTTTTTTGACGATTTGAATGTTGATGACACGCATTTTTTAAAAGATATTCCGCCTGCCGCAGAGCCTAAAAAGGACCCACCTCAAGATGTCACCGACGACGCGCCTGTTTTGCAAAGTAGTCTGCTGGAAGGGCAGGAACAAGCTGCATGAAACAATATCTGGATCTTTTAAAACATATTCTCGATCATGGTACCGAAAAGAAGGATCGTACCGGTACCGGGACCATCAGCACCTTCGGCTATCAAATGCGTTTTGATCTGGCCCAGGGATTTCCGCTTCTTACTACCAAGAAGATCTACACCAAGGCCGTGATCTATGAGCTCCTCTGGCTGCTCAAAGGCGATACGAATATCAGATTTCTGAAAGATAACGGCGTAACGATCTGGGATGAATGGGCGGATGCAAGCGGGGACCTCGGACCGGTCTATGGCGCCCAATGGCGTGCGTGGAAGCGTCCGGACGGAACTGTTGTGGATCAGATCACACAGGCGGTCGAGATGATCAAGAAAACTCCGGACAGCCGCCGGATCATCGTAAGCGCCTGGAATGCCGGAGAGATCGAGAAGATGGCTCTGCCGCCTTGCCACGCTTTTTTTCAGTTCTATGTGTTGAACGGAAAGCTTTCCTGCCAGCTTTATCAACGCAGTGCCGACGTTTTTCTTGGCGTGCCGTTCAATATCGCCTCTTACGCGCTCCTGACCCTGATGATGGCACAAGTCACAGGTCTTCAGCCCGGAGAATTCGTCCATACCTTTGGGGATGTTCACATTTATTTGAATCACATGGAACAGGTAAAACTCCAGCTTTCGCGCGAGCCGCGTCCTTTGCCGGATATGGTTTTGGATCCCAAGATCAAAAGTATTTTTGATTTTAAATATGAAGATTTTACGCTCGAACATTATGACCCGCATCCGGCGATCAAGGCGCCGGTAGCCGTTTAAATCAGACCCTATTAAAAATTTCGGAGGTTTTATGCTTTATCACATTGTTGCCGTCGCAAATAACCGTGTCATCGGGAAGGGAAATCAGCTTCCGTGGCATTTTTCAAAAGATCTGCAGCATTTCAAGGTCATGACCACCGGCCAAACCGTGATCATGGGTTTAAAGACGTTTGAAAGCCTGGGCTGTAAGGCCCTGCCCGGCCGGGCAAACCTGATCCTGGACCGGAGCGGCGCGAAACCTTATCCCGAGCAGACATTTTTTGCTTCTCTGGATGAGGCTTTGAAGAGCGTTAAAACCGAGCATGCCTTTATCATCGGTGGGGCCGAACTTTACCGGACCACTGTTGACCGTGTGGATGGAATTTATCTCACCCGCATCCACGCCGATTACGAAGGCGACGTTCTTTATCCGGAGATCCCGCCTTTTTTTACAGAAAAAAAACGGCTCAAACTTCAAGACAATCCGATGCTTGAAGTGATTTATTACGAGAATACCAAAAGCAAAAAGTGCTGTTGTTGTGGATAACAAGAACCTGTATTTCAGACAGATCCCCGTGGGTTACATGGGGAATTTCGTCTATCTCATCGGCGACAAAAAGAAAAAAGAATGCGCACTAGTGGATCCAGCCTGGGATGTGGACGCAATCCTGAAGGAGGCCGAGAAAGACGGTATGAAGGTTGTGGCCGGGATCCTCACACATACGCATTTTGACCATTGCAATGGCGTTGAGGGGTTGATCCAAAAGACCGGGGTGAAGGTCTATGTCCATGAGAACGAGGTGAAATATCTGAAAGAGATCAAAGAACACCTTGTGGAAACGAAGGAAGGGTTCAAGCTTAAGATCGGGGATGTGGAAATAACCTTTCTCCACACGCCGGGCCATACCGAGGGTGGGCAGTGTATTCTGGCCGGCGATAAGATCGTGACAGGCGACACTCTTTTCGTGGGGGCCTGCGGCCGTTGCGATCTTCCGGGCGGCGATGAGAAGAAAATCGTACAAAGCCTCAAGCGCCTTGCCTCATTAGACGAAGCATTTCAGGTTTTTCCCGGCCATGCTTACGGGGACGCGGATTCTTCTACGATCGGCCACGAAAAAAAGACCAACCCATTTATGCAGTTCTAAAAAGTGTGTATGGAAGACTTTAATCCCCAAGACAAAATAGAGCAGGCAAATCAGTTATTGCAGGAAGCCTACCAGCAACAGATGGCCGGGAAAGTTGATCTGGCCATCGAGCTTTATCTTAAATCCCTCGCGACCCAGCCGACAGCCGAAGCACACACTTGTCTGGGATGGGCGTACAGTGTCAAGGGTCAATATGGAGATGCGATACGGGAATGTGAAAAAGCTGTCCGCTTGGATCCGGGATACGGGAATCCCTGCAATGATATCGGGGCCTACATGATCGAAACAGGACGTTGGGAAGAAGCGATCCCTTGGCTTGAAAAGGCGACCGCAGCCGAACGCTATGACGGAAAATTTTATGCCTGGTATAACCTGGGACGCGTTTGGGAACATCAGGGGGATTGGTCCCAGGCACTGGAAGCTTATCGCCACGCCCTCGAGAAAAACCCCGAGTACTCTCTTGCCGAAAAAGCGATCCGCCGTATGGAGTCGATGCTTAACTGAGCGTTACATCAGCTATTCAGATTCTTCGTCACAAACTCCCAATTCACGAGATTCCAGAATGTTTCGACATATTTTGCGCGGGCATTCCGGTAGTCGATGTAATAGGCATGTTCCCACACATCGCAGGTAAGAAGCGGCGTTTGGCCGTTTACAAGGGGATTGCCGGCATTAGACATGGATTCGATCCCGATCGTTCCGTCCTCATCTTTCACGAGCCATGCCCAACCGGATCCGAAGAGTCCGACCGCCATGTTCGTGAAAAGCGTTTTGAATTCCTCAAAACTTCCGAAGGAAGCGTTAATCATTTCGAGTAAAGCGCCGGTGGGAAGTCCGCCGCCCTGGGGTTTCAGGCAATTCCAGTAAAAGGTATGGTTCCAGACCTGCGCGGCGTTATTGAAAACAGGACCCTTCGTTGTCTTGATCAGATCCTCAAGCGATTTGCTGCCTTCCGGTTTTCCGTCCGTCAGTTTGTTAAGGTTCGTAACATAAGCGTTGTGATGCTTGCCATAATGATATTCAAGCGTTTCCTTGCTGATGTGCGGTGCTAGGGCGTCCAGAGCATAAGGAAGTTCGGGGAGTGTGAATGGCATAACGTATTCCTTTCTTCTTAGAGCGAAAGGATCAGAAGTTGGTTTTCCCCCCACCTCTTATCCTTTTCACAAGATTTCAGATTTATTATTATATCACGAGGGGTCCTGCAGTAAAATCCGCATCATTTTGCGGAACCTTTAGACTTTGGCCTTTGGCACTGTTCTCTATTTGATCTTAACTTAAGGGTTAGCAGTGCCATACCGCATACCCTTATATTTAAATCTGATGCGGTATTGGTCCCGGGAAGGTTATAATCCTGCCATGCCCAAAACAGACCGAAAAAAATTCCTTCCTATTTCAAAACAGGATCTTTTGGAGCGCGGCTGGGATGCGTGTGACATTATTCTTGTCACAGGCGACGCGTATGTCGACCATCCTTCCTATGGCACAGCAATGATCGGGCGCGTTTTGGAGAATGCGGGATATAAAGTCGGGATCATCGCGCAACCTGATTGGAAGATCTCTGAGGATTTTCTTGCGCTAGGGCGTCCGCGTCTTTTTTTCGGGATCACGGCCGGCAATCTTGATTCCATGGTGAGTAATTACACCGCGAGCAAGAAACCGAGGCGTACGGATAATTACTCACCGGGCGGTAGGTCGGGCCTCAGACCCAACCGCGCAACGATCGTTTATGCAAATAAAGTAAAGGAACTTTTCCCTGGTGTGCCCGTGATGCTTGGCGGCGTCGAGGCGAGTCTCCGGCGTCTTGCGCATTTTGATTATTGGGCCGAGGACGTGCGTCGCTCGATCCTGGTGGATGCGAAAGCGGATATTCTGGTGTACGGCATGGGGGAGAGCCAGGTCCTTGAAATCGCAAGGCGCCTTTGCGACGGGGAAGACATTAAGAAACTAAAAAATATCCGGGGTACCATAATCGCCCGGAGCACTAACGAAGGTTTCGAGCATGCGGTCCTGTTGCCTTCCTATGAAGAAGTGAGCACCGATAAAAACAAGTTTAATGAGGCGTTCAAGCTCTCGTATCTTGAGGGGGATCCGGTGCGAGGGAAACCGGTGATCCAGAAGCATGGCACCCGGTTCGTGATCCAGGAGCCGCCCGCGTTCCCGCTTACGGCCGTCGAACTGGACCATTATTACAGCCTTCCGTTCGCTCGCGAATGGCACCCAGTGTATGAAAAAGCGGGGGGTGTTCCGGGGTTTGAAACGGTACGTTTTTCCATTACGTCGCATCGCGGTTGTGCCGGAGAATGTAACTTCTGTTCTCTGTCCGCGCATCAGGGGCGTATCATTCAAAGCCGGAGTAAGGAGTCCATTTTAAAAGAGGTGCGGCTTTTGGCTGCGCGAAAGGAATTTAAAGGGACTATCACGGATATCGGGGGTCCAACAGCCAATCTCTACGGTGCGGAATGTGACCAGTGGGACACGGCCGGGGCCTGCAAGAACAAACAATGCATGATGCCCGAAAAATGCAAAAACTTGAAGCTCGGATACGAAAAATCCATCGAGCTTTGGAAAGAAGTGTTGGCCGTTCCAAAAGTAAAACATCTTTTTATCCAGAGCGGTCTCCGGTATGACTTGCTCGTGGAAAAAGAATCAGATACGTATCTTGAGGCGCTTTGCAGGAACCATGTGAGCGGTCAGCTGAAGGTGGCTCCGGAACATGCTTCGGACACAGTACTCAAGATGATGAATAAACCGCCGTTTAAGATCTATGAGCGGTTTGCCGAGCGATTCAAGGCCATGAACCGGAAAGCCGGTAAAGTACAATATCTCGTGAATTATTTCGTCAGCGCGCATCCCGGGTGCACGGAGAAAGATGCCAGGGAGCTTGCCGCATATCTGTCCGCGAAACAAATGCATCCGGAACAGGTGCAGGATTTTATGCCGCTTCCTATGACGGTTTCGACTTGCATGTATTATACGGGGAAGCACCCCATGACCGGCGAACCGGTTGTAACCGCCAAAACTTATAAGGAACGGCAATTTCAACGCGAATTAATTCAGCCCAAAAGAAGAGGGCCAAGCAGCGGGGAACGTCAAATGAAAAATGTAAAGCCTTCCAATTTTTCTGCTGACCGTTTTCCAAAAAAACGGAGAGACTATGGCTCAGTATGATGTGATCGTGATCGGCGGAGGGGCGGCAGGCATCATGGCGGCGATCACCGCCAAACGTCAGGGTGCTTCTGTGCTCGTGTGCGAGAAAATGCCGAAGATCGGGAAAAAACTGCTTATCACGGGGGCCGGCCGCTGCAATCTTCTCAATAATATTCTCGATGCCTCTTTTTATAATTCCGGAAGTCAGGCGTTTGTCCGTGCGGTTTTGAATCAATCCGGTAAAGAAGCCATGCTCGGATTTTTCAAAGAATTAGGTCTCGCAACCTACGCGGATGAAGCAGGACGGATCTTCCCGGTAACAAATCAGGCGGCCTCGGTCTTGAAAGTTCTTGAAATGGAACTCGAAAGGCTTAAGGTGACGCTCGATCTTGGCTGTGAAATAAAAAATATCCGTGTCACAAAAAATGAATTTGAGATCTGCGCGAAGAGCGGGGAACGGGAAACGTGCCGTAAGGTTATCTTGTGCGCCGGAGGGAAATCTTATCCTGCGTTAGGGGCGGACGGGAATGGCTATGCTCTTGCGATGGCGTTCAGACACAAGATTGTAGAACCGGTTCCGAGTACGGTCCCTTTAGTCGTAAAAGATCCATGGTGCCACGCGCTTCAGGGGCAAAAGATCCGGGTCTCGGCGACAGGCTGCATTCAAGGGGAAAAGGTCCGTACGGCTTCCGGCGAACTTTTATTTACGCAATACGGACTTTCCGGCACGGCGATCCTGGACGTGAGTGAAGAAATCTCGATAGCTTTAAATCGTGGTCATGTGACAAACGTTTCTGTGATCGTGGATCTTATCCCGTTTATGGACGAAAACGAACTGACCGCGGAATTGTCCGAAAAATTAAAAAGAGGCATTACGCGCGAAAATCTTACGGAAGGTTTGCTGCCGCATAAGCTTTCCGGTTTACTCCGTGAGGCGTTGCAAAGTTCCGATGCCATTGCGATCGCCAAACTGCTCAAGCATAAAGAATTCAAAGTGATCGGCACGCGTGGCTGGAATGAGGCGGAATTCACGTCAGGCGGAATTCCGGTGGACGAAGTGGACCCTTTGACGCTGGAGTCCAAGTTCCAAAAAGGTCTCTATTTCGCCGGAGAAGTGCTTGATGTGCAGGGACGTCGTGGCGGCTACAATCTCGCCTGGGCCTGGGCCAGCGGTGCCGTTGCGGGAAAGACCGTTTAAATTCTAGCGAGCCAGACAAGCACCTCAATATGCTTTGTGCGCGGGAACATATCAAAGGGGATGACTTCCCGGACCTTGTAGCGGCCGGTGGCGAGGATCTGCTTTAAATCCCGCAAGAGGATCTGAAGATCGCAAGAAAGATAAAGAATGTTCTCTCCGACATTTTCCTTGGCTAAAAAGTCGGCCAGTGACGATGCGATCCCTTGCCGCGGAGGGTCCATAAAGACCAGCGTTCCGGGTTTGGGACTGCGGACGATAAAGCGCGGGAATGTTTTTTCGACTTTCCCCGCGAAAATACCCGCCAAAGGCAAAGCCAATTCTTTCACATTTCTTCTGAGGCAACCTGTGCTGTAGGGACTGTCTTCGAAACAGTGGGTCTCTGGTATGTCGTGGGCCACGAGAAGTGGAAAGGTCCCGACGCCCGCGTAGAGATCCAAAAAGCGGTCCGGCTTCAGGCTCCCGAGATATTCGGTCAGTTTTTTTGCGATGAGTTCCGTGACTTCAATATTATTCTGGAAAAATCCCATAGAGCTTGTCCAGAGCGACCGTCCTCCGACACTGACGCGATAAAGTTTTTCTTCATCGCTGGTGAAGATCCGTCCTTTCTCGTCCATCTTGAAGGCTCTTTTTTCTTCGCGCCGGTTAAGCTTATGCTCGGCAGTGAAGACCTCCTTGAGCCGTTCATCCGCAAGCATGCAATAATCGATCAGGACTTTCGAATAATTATCGCGGCCGATGAAACCCAAACGCTGGGGTTTATTATTCTTCTCTGTCGTACGGTGGATCGTGATGCTCATCCGGTAGCCGTATTCCTTGGTGCCATACTGGATCGGGAGGATCGGGATCTCTTCCGCCTTGAACGCCTGAGCAAAACTTTCACGGACCTGATTTTCCTTCCATTTCAGTTCTTCAGAATAGGGAAGATGCTGATACTGACAGCCTCCGCAGCGTTCGATATAAGGACAAGGCGGATGGATACGGTAAGGAGAGGACTCCAGGACGCGGACAAGCTTCGCCTTCATAAAGTTGGGTTTGTCACTTAAGATCCGCGCAAGGATCTTCTCGCCCGGCAAAGCCCCTTCCACGAAGCACGCTTTTCCATCGACGAATCCAAGGCCGTCACCGCCAAACACCAGTTTTTCGATCTTAAGTTCAATATCCACTAATACTGTTCTCCATTTAATTTTAGGGATTAACAGTGCTGCCCAAGTCTTCACTTCTTTTTATTAAAAGTGACTTGGGCAGCCCCAATTTCCGTGACGCGGAAATTGATAAGTATTGGGACTGTACCGCATCCCCATAATTTTAAATGTTATGCGGTATTAAACCATCCGCAGATTATGAGGTCTATCTTTCCACCGACGATGTCCCCAAAGCCATTGTTCGGGATGCTCCAGGATCTGATGCTCGAGGACTTCATTAAGATCTTTTGTGACCGTGTTTTCCCAGTTCGGCTGGCCCATGTCATGAACGATCGGTTTTTCGATGTGGATCTCATAATGTCCGGGGGATTTCCGGAGGCAATAAGCGGAAACAAGCGCGCATCCGGTCTTTTCAGAGAGTCGTGCCGGGATCGATGTGGTCGAAGTCTTGACATCAAAAAAATCAATCCAGCGGCCTTCCTTGCCGGCCCATTGGTCGACTAAGATGGCCACGCCATGTCCGTCTTTAAGTTCCTGAAGGACGGCTTTGACGGAGCTGTCTTTTGAGATCGGATTAACGGTCATGATGCGACGCATCGAATCGATCGCTCTGTCGAGATAAGGATTCTTGATGTCTTTGACCACGACAGACCACGGCCGATTCGTAAAATAGGGAAGGAATGAAAGATATTCCCAGGAACCCAGGTGCGAGATGACCAGCACGACACCTTGCTCTTTAAGAAAAGCTTCTTCCAGGAATTCGTTCCCGAAAAGTTCAAAACGAGTCGAGGCCTCTTTTTTGATCTTTTCGACAGTAAAAAGTTCCATCATGGAAAGTGCGGCGCTTTGGAACGCGGAGCGTGCGATCTCTTTTTTTCTTCGGGTTGGAAGAGAATCTCCAAAAGCGGTGGTGATGTTTTCAAGCGCGATCTTGCGACGTGTTCCCAAGATCCAATAGGTCAAAGTTCCGAACCCGCAGGCGATCCTGTGCGAAACCTCTACCGGAAGCGCCATTGTGAGTAGGGCCAGAAAACGGACTACGAGGTATTGAAGCCAATAGTTGAAAGAAGGTTTTCCGTGCATAAGGCATGCTAACATAAAATTTTGAAAAAGGAACAGAGTCCTTTTTCAAAACAAGATAACGGATGATAGGAAGCCCTAAACGCCATCCTCCATCCAGCTTTTAAAAGATCTCGCGGAGAAGATATTCCACGTCTTCCCGGGTGACAGGCTTGGGGTTTGCGGCAGTGGAGCCGGATTGGAGCGTTTCCCGGATGATCTTTTCTTTTTCAGGAATAGGTTTTCCCTTAAAAGGGGAAGTGATCTTGAGTGTTTTTTGAAGTTCATGGACTTTCTGGAGGAGGTCCATGCCGACGGCCTGGCTCATGATGGCGTACTTCTGATTACCCATAGCATCGAGATTGAGTTTGATGGAAGGCGCAAAACAGATCGAACAGATCAATCCATGCGGGATATTGTAAAGTACGCCCAGGGGGTGCGCGAGGCCGTGGATCACGCCAAGGCGCGAATGGGAAAAGGCAAGCCCCGAAAAAAAACTTCCGAGCATAAGCCCGCTCAGGTCTTCGTCGCGGCCTGCGTTGAGCGCCGGGACCAAGTGGTGGCTGATCAGCTGAATGGCTTTGAGCGCGAAGCTCTCACTGAACCAGGTCGCATTCTTTGAGATGAACGATTCATACGCCTGGACCCAGGCATCCATGCCCGAATGGCACATCACGGCAAAAGGCAGGCCTTTAAGAAGGTTCGGGTCGAGGAGGACCTTGCGCGCAAGGAAATCTTTATGACGGATAGAGCGCTTTGCTTTTTTTTCAGGATTGATGATCACGGAATTAGGCGAGGCTTCGGAGCCGCTGCCCGCGGTCGTTGGAACCGCGATGAAGGGAATTCCCGGTTTTTCAAGAGCACCACCTTCCTGATAATAAGACGGCTTTTCTTTAGCATGAAAAAGTCCGGCCGCGGCCTTAGCAAGGTCCAATACACTTCCGCCACCGATCCCGATGATCCATTCGCTTTTTAAGGAACGTCCCTTGGCGATCACTGTGCTGATCTCATCGAGAGCCGGTTCCCCTTGGGGACGGCAGGAAAATTCTACGGTAACCCCCGCTTTTTTAAAATTGTCCGAGATTTTTTCCTTTAGGCCGTTTTTTTCAAGCGAGATGCCGTGAACGATAATGCCATGTGCTCCGAAATCAGCGGTTTCTTTTGCGAGATCCGAAACGCAATCTTTTTTAAAAAGGATTTTGGCCGGGAGGGAAACTTCCTGCGGAAAAGTGGAATGCATCAGTATTTGATGATCACGGCCGTGACCACAAGATCTTCTTCGCCGGTGTTTTTAATAGAATGAGAGGCCCCCTGGCCCGTGAGAATGGCGTCGCCGGCTGTAACCGAAAATTCCTTACCGTCGTCAATCATGAGCCCTTGGCCTTTCTGGATGATATAAATTTCATCTTCGCCCACATGGGCATGGGGACCGATACTTGTGCCGGAAGGGAGAATGAGTTCCGCACAAAGCCGCGTGCGGGCCTTGATCTCGTCGGGCTTCAAATAATGGCGGATTGTGACCTTGCCCGTGCCCCCGCGCATGTTTTCGCGGTTTTCGATCTCTTGGGCGTTCTTTTTTTTGATCATGGAAATGTTAAATTATTCTTTAAACAAGAAATTTTTAAAGCACCAGGGATTTTTCTTGTCCAAATGGGAACTCTGGTTTTCCTCGAAGAAGACCTGGTAATTCTTAAAAGGTGTCCAGGAATAAGGTTCTGAGACCATCGTGCCGAGATAAGGTTTTGCGGTGGCGAGGATCTCTTTGTGCGGGAGATCGTCCGGGACACAGACGCCTTTATCGGGATGTTCGATCATCCACATGGTCGCAGCGACCACGCCGATCGCGACTTGGATCGTGGTGGCATTCTGGTGGGGTACAAGTTTGCGCGCTTCATCGATCGTGAGGATGCTCCCCGTCCACCAGGAATTGTATTTATGTCCCATGATCAAAGAACCCAAGATATCTGCGCCTTTCACGATCTCGTCGGACATAATACGGCATTTGGGCTGAAGCTCGTAATTGCGGCAACGGAGCTCGTGGACCGAGGCCATGGTTTCATTGCAAGGCATGTACGCATAATGGACGGTCGGGCGATAAATGGGTTTCCCGTTCTTCCATACCGTGAGTTTTTCGGAAATGCTGAACGCCTCACCGTGGCGGATGACCATGCCGACAATCTCATAGTTCGGGACCCAGGAGCGTACCCAGGTGTTCATGCCCATCTGGGAAAGGAAAATCTGATTCTGAGGGCCATATGCCGGGATCGTGGTAAGAGGCGGTAATTCTTTTTCATGCGTGCCCCATCCTATTTCCGAGGGGGAGATAGCCTCTTCCCGGAGGCCTTCGATCGACCAGGTCCCGACGAATTCATCGATTTCTTTCGGTTGGTCCGTGATCTGGGTGTCGCGTTCACTTATATGGATCGTTTTTACGCCGAGTTTCATGGCCAGCCGGTGAAATTTTTCTTCACGGATCAAACGTTCCAGGGATTTCCTGTCTCTTTTGGAAGTGGTCTTATCGCGTGTCATTTTCTCGGCAATGTCGAGGAGCCCCTGTTTTGTAAAATGACTGATGAGTCCGGGGTTGGCACCATGGTCCAGCACGGCAGTCGTGGAATCATGCGCCCATTTCGCGGTCATTTCGCGGAGCCCCATTTGTTTGAAATAAAGCGATTTCTCAAGCGGGGTCTTTTTTTCGATATTGGCGTAGGGGTCCCATTCCTCAACAGAGGTATTCACGTAGAGGACTTTATTCTCATGGCACCAGGAAAGCATGTCGAGCGAGTCGATATTCCAGGACAGATCGATGATCATGCCGCCGGGGGAAACGTATTTGGAAAGTGTGCGCGCGACATTGACAGGGTTCAATTTTTCCTGCGAGTAGCGAACGCCCTTTTTGATCCAAGGGGCGAGCTCTTTGCGCTTGTCCGCAAAGTCGAGGACCGTAATGTTCTTATAAGGAATGCGGATGTGTTCGAGGAGGATCGGCAGAGCGCATTTGCCTACAGAGCCGAAACCGATGCAAAGGACCTTTTGTTTGAATTCCATCATGATCAGCATCTCCCGTGAGAAAAGATTTTGAGAGATTATAGAGACTCGGCCTTGTCTTGGCATCTATTTTTTTCCGGCTGAAGGTTGCCAAGACTAGTTCAATTAACCGTTGAATTTTTTGATAGAGAATTGGACTTGTCCGGGTCAACTTTTTCCCGTCCAAATTTCTCTTCCTCTTAATTTCAGAGGATCTGAAATTGGGGCTGGCCTGATTACCTGTTGGTTCAAAATGAATGAAAATCAGGACTGATCTTTTTGGTGCGGGGAGTTCTTAGGATCTATTTTTTTGGGGCGTCTTTTTCGCGAAGGCGCTCAAAAAAAGTGATGTGAAGACGGCTGACAAAGACCCGCTCAAGGACCAGGGCGAGTGCCACGATCACGGTTACAACGATCAAAGGTATTTCGTGGGTCACCGGTTCTTTAGCGATGAAGAGCTCATCGTAAAGATGGATCATCATAAGCATGAGAAGAATGCCGGCCACCGTAATGTACTCGTGATGCTTGATAATACGGCTCCAGAGGAAAGAATCCTTTTCCGGCGCTACGTAAGGTGTCAACCGCGGAAGGAAGGAGGGAACGTTTTGGCAATAATCCTCGTAAGATTTGCCGAACATCTCCCGCAGATGTTTTTCTTCACCGCGAATGGTCCCGGTGTAAATTCCAAGAAAGCCGATAAGAAAAAGAACCAGTATGATCCAATTCCAGACGATAACGGCGACACCTAATCCCAAAAAGAAATTACCGACATAAAGAGGGTTACGCACGAAGGCGTAGGGCCCGCTCATGGCAAGCTTCTTGCCTTTTTTTTCTACGAAACCGAGCGCCCAAAAACGGATCAATTCACCGAGAGCAATTAACACAATGCCCCAGTGGAAGGTCCGGTCGGTCATATTAGAGTAAAAGATCAGAATAGGGATCGATCCCCAAGCCAGCAGAAGCCTTATTTTTTTGAACTTGAACCATCCTTGAATCGCCATGATTCTCCTTTTAATTAAAAAATAAATCGAAAATCATGACTGTCCAAGTCGCCATTGATAAAAGAAAACAAAGACTTGGTCGCCATGATGCTCCTTTATGTGGAACGAGATTATACTGTAGCTTTCCCCCCAGAGGCAGGGATTTTTTAAGAAATAAAAAATTCTTGGAAAAAAGCAAGTTTTGGCTCAATATGGCCGTTACTTAGTCGAATTCCTCTTAACCTTATTTTATGACGAGGGAACCATGGAAAAAGCGCCTGCAGGACTTGTCAAAAAGCGCCAGGGATACGCGACTGAGCCCCTGAGACAATTGGTCCTTTTCTTCACTCCGCTTCGCACGATCCAGATTCTGGGGTTTGCCCTGATTTTTGTTCTTTCCCTTAATTTCTCTGGGGCACGAGTCTTCCGGTCGTTCGATAACCACTTCTACGATCAGTTTCTCAAATACCAAGCCGCTCCCAAGGTCGATCCGGCGGTTGTCTATATCGGAATTGATAGAAACAGTCTGCAATCTATACGGCCTTTTCCCTGGCCCAAGCGCTATTACGCGGCCATCACGCGCATTTTGAGGGAATGGGGCGCCAAGGCCATTGTGTTCAATCTTTTCTTTACACAGGCGGCGGACACGCCGGAGGATGATCAGGCGCTTCTTGAAGAGTTGAAGAAAACACCTAATTTTTATTTGCCGATCTCTTTCGAGTCTGAAGGATTCAAGAACTATTATTACGTAAACCAATCCTCACAGGTTTACAGTGAACGTGCCCGGGGGATCGGGCATATCAATTACAGCCAGGATCCCGATAATGTTATCCGCCGTGTGTATCCTTTCGTGAAGTTCAACCAGCAGTTGGTGCCGCATCTCGGGATCCGGGTGGCTTACGATTTTCTCGGGAAACCCGTGCCGACAATGCAGCGCTGTGATTTCCCGCGCGACGACCAGAATAATCTCCTTATCCATTGGGCGAAACGCTGGAATGCCTCTTCGGGTTACTACCCGTTTGTGGATGTGTTGAATAGTTATGCCTTGGCCTCCAAAGGCAAGACCACGCCGATCACCGCCAAGGATTTTCAGGGAAAGATCTGTCTTATCGGGATGACGGCTTCCGATTACAAGATCACGCCGCTTGAGGCCGCGAGCCCGGGTATCGGAGCATTGGGGAATATTATCAATACCATTTTGACCGGGCAGTACATTCGCGTCGTTTCGCCAAAGGTTTCCGCCGGACTTCTTTTGCTAGTTGCGCTTTTGACCGGGCTTGTTCTGATCCCTTTCCGGAGCGTATTCTCGACTCTCTCGGTACTGGTGATCGCGGGTCTTTGGGTTTTTGTTTCTTTCGTGCTCTTCTCATGGGCCGGGATCTGGATGGGGATCGCGGTGCCGCTTTTTTTAATAACAGCCTATTTTCTGATCTCTTTTGCGGTTGTGAGGATCCAGGAATACAAAGAACGGCTTTATTTTCTAAGCCTGTCGGTACGGGACGAACTGACGGGGCTTTATGTCATGCGCTACGTGAATACTTTTCTGTCACAGGCACTCACCTACGCGCGGACTTTCCGGAAACCTTTCGCCGTGATCCTTCTGGATATCGACGATTTCAAAAAATTTAACGATGAACATGGTTGTAAAATGGCGGATACCGTTCTTAAACAGGTCGCCGCGGTGATCCAGGATTCGATCCGTACCAAGGGCCGCGCCATGCCCGATATCGCAGGCCGTTACGGCGAAGACGTTTTCATCATATTGCTCGTGGGCTATAATCTGGCGACTGCAACTTTCGGTGTGGCCGAGAGGATCCGCAAGACCATTGAGCGGGCGACCTTCCAGGCCGGAGACAAGACTCTTTCCGTGAGTGTCAGTGCCGGGGTTTCAGTCTTAAGTCTTGATGAAAAGAATCCTCAGAAAGTCGTTGAACGCGCTCAAGAGGCCCTCCTTAAAGCCAAAGCCGAAGGTAAAAATCGAACCTGCATCTTGAACGATTAGAAAATGCGGAGATCCAAACCTTTCTTATGGAAAGTTCTTGGTTCTAGGGATTTTATCTTTTCCTCATCCGTAAGAGCAGGTTTTTCAAAAAATAAAGGCAAGATGAAAAGACTTGCTTCCGTGGGCACAGTCTTTTTTTTCATGGTTTTTTTTACCGCCTTGGGGGCGGCCGCCGCGGAGACTTATTCCGAATCCATCGCGCATGCCTTAACCAATGTCCAGGCCGTATCCGGCACCAATGCTTTTATTCCCGATCTTACTGCTGTTCCTGCCCGGGGCAATAAGGCAATCATCACAATCGATGGAAATCCATCCTCGCCGGCAAGTATTGCTTTTGGCTTGAAGTATCAAAATTACAGCGGGACCAATTACTTGATCACAAGGACTGTGACGAATGCGGGTTATTACATGTACAGTGACGGATCCTTGCACTACGGTACGGGACCTTATACTACTTACAATGATGCCGCCAATCATCAGGCTTCTTGGGTCACCACAGGAAATGACGCGACTAACTTCATAGACAGTAATGTGACTTCCGCCGCGGATGTTTTAACCACAATGGAACGCGGCTTGGGAATGAGCGGGGCGGGAACGCACACCGCGATCGTGGAATACGGTGTCCTTCCCGATAACGATCACTTGCTGCGCCCGACCAATCTGTTGGATATTACAACTTATTCTACGGACAATACGAAATATACTTACCATTCTTCTTTTACTCCGGTGGATCCTGGCAGCGCGCTTTTTTCGCAAGCCCAGACTTACCTGAAGTACTGGCAGGGTCTTGCCTTGGATGGGGGCACTTTTCCGTGGACTGAACTGGGCTACACTTATTACTGGGGCCACAGCACCACGGATCTTGATGCGATCCAGGGGTTGAGCGAATTCATTATCCTGGGCGGCCAATCGGTAAAGATCATCGGTATGTATTCCCCACAGTCCTATTATTACACTAAAAATAAAGGCGGTGTGTTCAGCAGCGATGCTGACGCGGAATACGGCAATGGCTTTGCCAGTTTCAATGTCACCGGGAATTGCGATACGATCTGGGCAGGAAACGCTTTTCAGGTCAATGCCAGCACGGATACCTCTTCTCCGAACCAGATCATTATCGCCAATGGCGCCAAAGTCTCTGGAGGGCAGGGGATCCTGGTCTGGTCGACAAATTACACTGTGACGAATAACGGAACGATCAGTGGCGCGACGGATAATAAACTAAAAGATGCTCATACCAACCCTGCAAAACCCGGGATGAGCGGTACGGCGAACGTTGCACTGCTTTTTTTAGGGAATACGAGTTACGGAGACCCCGGCGGTAAAAATATTCTTATTAACTCAGGGAGCATCTCAAGCGATGCCACCGGCGCCGGAACGGCCGTGGAAGCAGATGCCGGCAATACCGAAATAACGAATAGCGGCACCATTTCCGGGAACACCTATGCTATTTATCTGGCCAGCGGTACCAATACCATCACCAACAGTGCCGGAGGGACGATCACAGGTCCCATCGAGATCGTTGCCGGGGCAACAACGGTCAAGAATTACGGAACGATTGATATCGGAACGGCGGCAAGTGACGGCGGAGCTTATACTCAATATTCGGGCGCTACTCTAAAACTTACTGCAAATTCGTCAACGAGCTTCGGGAAACTCACTACAACGAGCGCTACGATCAATGCGACAAGCGAAGTTCATGTTACTGTTGGCGGGTATCTTGCGAATGGGACAAAGCTTACGGCCATTGACGTGGGCGGCGCGGCGGTAACTGCTCCTGGGACGATCTCTTCCTCCAGTTATGCTGTCGGATTTACAGCGGATGGAACGGCCGATTTGATTTTAACCGCAGCTCGTGTCACCAATGCTTATGCTACAGCATCTTCAAGCGGCAATACGGATACGGTAGGTGCAACTCTTGATCAAATCGCTTCCGGCGGACCCACTGGGGATATGCTAACGGTCCTGAACACGCTCGACCAAATGGATTCCGCTACTCAAGTTACGAATGCGATCGAAACCATGACGCCGGACGTAAGTTCGGGAGCAGCGGAGAGTAGCCGTGCTTTGACAGGGCAGGGGTTCGCGACGGTCAGTAATCGTTTAGGCGGTGCGCGAAGTGGTGGAACCACGGGTTCGGGCATCTCAAGCGGTGACATGACGGAGGGTGTAGGCGTCTGGACGCAGGGTCTTGGGAGCCACATGAAGCAGGATGAACGCAAGGGGATCGAAGGATTCTCAGCGGATACCTTCGGGACTACGATCGGTGCGGATAAAGTGGTCGATAACCATTTTCGCGTGGGGCTCGCAGGCGGTTATGGCTGGGCGGGCGTATATTCCAAACAGCCGGGCAGTCCATCAGATAATATCAACAGCTTCCAGGGGATCATCTACGGTAGTTATGATTCTCTGGATCTTTGCAAGGCTCGTCAGGGCGGCAAGAAGTCCCCCGAAGCGGTACGCAATCAGGTCGAGAACTCCTGGTATGTGGACGGAATGTTCGCTTTCACACAGGATAATTACGATAGCCGCCGTGAGATCTGGCTGGGAACCGCGAAACGTGTCGCAAAAGCAGAACATTACGGCCAGCAGTATTCTACGAATTTCGAAACAGGATATAAATTGGTTTTTGAAAAGACGAAAAAACTGGAAGTAACTCCGTTCGCGTCCTTGGGCTACAATTACCTGTACATGAACAAATATAAAGAAAAAGGCGCAGGCGCGCTGAATTTGAACGTTCAGGGCGAAGGGTTCAATCAGCTGGAACAAGGGCTTGGGACCAAGCTTGCGTATCCGATCACGGTCAAAAAGGCCGGAACATTCATTCCCTCGGCCAAGGCGGCATGGCTCTATGATTATATAGGGGATCGGTTCGAGACAACGGCGTCTTTTGCCGGTAGCGGGCCTTCTTTCAATACCCAAGGCGCAAAACCCGCGAGGAATGGGATGCTCTTTGGCGCGGAACTCGCATTTTTGAACAAAGGGAACGTTACGATAACGGGGAACTGGGATATCGAACTCAAGGACCAGTTCATGAGCAACACTTATTACGGGACTGTCCGCTACGATTTCTAAAGACCTGCGCTGCACAGCAGAAGCTTTTTGCTTTATAATGACTTCATGCGAATCCCTACGCTTCTTCTTTCGACAGTACTTTCTTTTTCCATCACAGGCTGTCTGACTGTGCCATCGGCCGGAGAACGTCTTTCGACGGCAGACAGTATTGCGCAAGAGGCGGGGTTTCATAAAGTCAAAGTTCGCGCCAGCCCTTTTTTAATAACTGCTTATTCCCGCATCCTGGAAGCCGGCAAAGATCTTCACGTCTATATCGAAGGTGACGGTTATGCCTGGGTCACGCGCAACCGCGTTTCCGGGGACCCGACGCCGCGTCGTCCCGTGGCGCTTGAGCTCGCGGCCAAAGACCCGGCGCCGAACGTGGTTTATCTTGCAAGGCCTTGCCAGTACACGCCAGTGGAAATGAATTCCGCTTGCGAGGATGAAGCTTATTGGACCGGTAAACGCTTTTCCGAGGAAGTCGTTAGTTCCATGAGCCAGGCTGTCGACAAGTTCTTGAAAGAGGCTCAAAGCCCAGGGATCCATTTGATCGGTTATTCCGGAGGCGGTACGATCGCGACGCTCATTGCGGGGAGACGGGGAGATGTGAAAAGTCTGCGAACAGTCGCGGGGAACCTCGATCCAGAAGGTTTTGTGGATTACCATGAAGTCAGTCCGATGGCGGAAGGTTCGCTCGACCCGTTGGAAACAGCGGACCGGTTAAAGATGATACCCCAGTATCACTTTGTAGGTTCCGACGATCCTGTTGTTCCCGCGTCCTTGGCAAAAAACTTTTTTGAAAAGTCCGAACACAGTCCTTGCGTTCATATCCTGAAGATCAATGGTGCGGATCATGTGAACGGATGGACGGAGGCTTGGCCGAAGCTGCTGGCGCTTCCGCTAAACTGCATCGAATGAGGCCGGGTTTTTATTCTCTTCAGCCCTGGGGGAGATGGCATTGGGGTTTCATGCCGCGCTTCTCGAAGTATTGCTGGTGATAGTCTTCGGCAGGATAGAATTCCTTTTCTGGAACGATCTCGGTCACGATCGGTTTTTTGAACTTTCCTGATTTCTGCAGTTTTTCTTTCAAAGCTTTTGCCTCTTTTTCTTGCTCCGGCGAATTGAAAAAGATCGCGGAGCGGTATTGATCCCCGATATCCGGCCCCTGACGGTTTAGCGTGGTTGGGTCATGCATGGCCCAAAAAGCTTCAAGCAGTTTTTCATAAGAGACTTTTAAAGGATTGAATTCGACTTGTACGGCTTCTGCGTGCCCCGTGGTATGGGAGCAAACTTGCTCGTAAGTCGGGTCTTTTGTATGGCCTCCCGCGTAGCCCGCTGTAGTTTTTAGAACCCCTGGAATTTTTCTAAAAGCATATTCCGTGCCCCAGAAGCATCCGCCGGCGAAAGTCGCGACCCGAGCTGTTCCCCGGGAAGTGTCCGCAACCTTTTTTGCTTTATCTTTAAATAGAGTTAAATAGGATCCGTAGCCCTCTTTTTCCATGTTTTCAAGAGGAACGAAGCGCAGGGAGGCGGAGTTGATGCAGTAACGAAGCCCCGTGGGTTCGGGTCCATCCTGGAAAATGTGTCCCAGGTGTGAATCGCCCTTTTTGGAGCGGGCCTCGATGCGGGTCATGCCGTGGGTGGCATCGCTTTTTTCGACGATATTAGATTTATCGATCGGCCGGGTGAAGCTTG
>Ga0247841_10001559_pt1 | contig 50569 bp, 51 predicted proteins | sample LaCruzMarch2015__2_FD_192410 | JGI IMG/M metagenome (GOLD analysis project Ga0247841, IMG submission 192410) | Freshwater microbial communities from meromictic Lake La Cruz, Castile-La Mancha, Spain - LaCruzMarch2015_18m | ecosystem: Environmental > Aquatic > Freshwater > Lake | place: Spain... | reverse complement strand
TCTCATAATTGAATAAACGAGATACTCATAAATATGGCTTACGTCCATTTTCATCCACATGGGTGACCTAAAGTCATGGTCGTTTCTCTGTGGTGGGATCGTTAGTTGTTTGGTTATAATTTTCAGCTAATAATAATAATAATAGAAAACCGAAGGCTTCGTTTTCCCAAAATCCGGCCCCCCCGGAAAAGCAGCCTCATCCGACCTCCATCTCCACCTGACCCTCAGGCCCGCCCGGCCTCCCGAGTGCGAGCGCGTGCGGGCGCAGCCTGGCAGGCAGCGTTGTGGCCCATAATTGCCTATCCCTTATCGGAACTTCGCGCCTATAGCGTCTTCGCGTGAAACCGGACCCGGTTGAATCTCACGCGAAGCGGCGAAGGCGCGAAGAACGGTCAGCCGTGCTGCAAGCGAGCCTCCTTTCAATCCGAGGATATATTGATCACCAGCGAATTCGACCATCCTGATGTCGCTCCTTTATCGTCCAGGGCCATGACTTTGACCTGGTATGTTCCGGCCTGGTTCCATTTGTGAGATACGCTTTCCTTCTTCCCGGAGTCAATGAAGACCAAACCGGTCCAGGAAGTTGTTTTATCTCCCCAGTCGAAGACATACTTGACCGGATCTCCATCCGGATCGTTTGCAGATGTAGCATATCTGTAAGTGGCCTTACTGCGTCCAGAGGTCGGTCCCGCTGGCACGATGGGCGAATGGGGTGGATCATTGTCGCTGATAGTTACATTCATAAGATCCGTCCATCCTGATGATGCACCTTTGCTGTCTGTAGCGTTGGCCATAATCAGGTACCTTCCCGCTTTGGACCAGGTATGAGGTGCGCTCTCAACTGAGCCGGAATCTACGATTTCAGTAGTAGTGGTAGTCCCATCTCCCCAATCAAAGGAGTACATAACTTTGTCACTATCGTTATCCTTAGCCATGGTAAAGTAGCTGTGAGCGATTCCTGTGTAGCCAGAACTCGGTCCGAATAGTTCCTTTGGCTTATTGGGTTTGCTGTTTGCAATAACTGTAACTGTAAAATTCCCTGACCAATTTGATGAGGCTCCTACCTTATCTTTGGCAATGACTCTGATCCGGTAGTCTCCCTCATCCCTCCAACTGTGCACTGCACTTGCATTGCTCCCGGATTTGATCAGATTCGTACTGGATATATTTTCGTCTCCCCAGTCGAAGGTGTACTCGGTTTCATCTCCCTCTGGGTCCGACGCCAATGAAGTGTAAGTATATGCGGCCCAGGCATAGACCGATCCCTGGCCGGATGGTTTGGAGGGGTTATCGGGGGGAGAATTTATGATGACATTTTGCGCCTCTGACCATCCGGAGGATGCCCCTCTTTCGTCAACGGCATTCGCTTTGATCTGGTATGTTCCGGCTTTCTTCCAGGTATGATTCATGGTGGCTTTTTCACCGGAGACGAGATAGCCGGTGAGTGATTCCGCTCCATCACCCCAATCAAAGGTGTACTTCAACTGATCTTCGTCTGGATCATTGGCGGATACTGTATATTTATTGGAGATTTCAGGCCGGCTTGAAATTGGGCCGGATGGCGCATTGGGTTTGCCTGGCGGCGTATTTATGGTGATGTTGAGCGGCTCCGACCATTGGGAGGACGCGCCCTTGCTATCGGTGGCCATGATTCTGATCCTATATTTCCCTGCCTTGCTCCAGGTGTGATTAGCGCTCACAGCAACGCCAGAATTGATGAGAGGCGTGTTTGATTCGGCTGCGTCTCCCCAATCGAAGGTGTACAACACCCGGTCTCCATCCGGATCGAATGCGTTGGTGGAATAGCTATAGGATGCGGCAGGGATGCCATTGGCCGACCCCACAGGGATATTCGGTATTTCTGGAGGATTATTATGAATTTCGACATAGATCAACGGTCCCGGCCAATAGGGCACGATGCCCACGTACCCCGTCCATTGCAGTAATCGGCCTGCATTGAAAACGGATCCCGAGAAGGCATAACTCGCATTTTCTGAGGAAGCCGATGCTTGTGAAAATATGATGTATGACCACAGTAATGCCAATATGATGAAAAACCTTATCGATTGGCCAAATGTCATCCGGAACACAAAGGAGTAATTAATAAGAATAGTATTTAAATTTTGCTACAGACATGGCTATTTTTCCCAGTATTTTTGCCGGCGGCAAAAATCTATTTATAAAGATAAAACTAAATATCGTGCTTGTGGGTGAGAATATATGAAAAAAATAGTTGTGTTTAATAATGTTACAGTTGACGGCTTCTTTGCCGGGCCACACGGCGAGATCGATTGGTTCAAGGTGGATAGAGATGATGATTACGATGAGTTTTCCCGTGAGCAGCCGAAATCTGGTGATACGCTGATCTTTGGCCGTATGACCTATGAACTGATGAGAAGTTACTGGCCCACGTCGGATGCAATTAAGAACAATCCCAGTATGGCTGAAGTTATGAACAATATCCAGAAGATAGTTTTTTCAAAAACACTGAAGAGCGTGGAGGAAGGCCCTAATTGGAAAAACATCAAGCTCTTTCATGAAATAAAGCCGGAAGAAATGGTTAAGCTGAAAGAGCAAGAGGGCAAAGACATTGCGATATTGGGTAGCGGCACCATAGTACAACAGTTTGCCAATCTCGGCCTCATTGACGAATGCATACTTCAGGTTAACCCTATTATCTTAGGTGCAGGCAAGAATTTGTTTGCAAATGTTGGAAAGATTAACCTAAAGCTTCTCGAAGCAAAAACGTTCAAAAATGGAATTGTCTATCTTCGCTATCAACCGATAAAGTAATGCCGGACTGAAATCAAATATTTCGGCAGGTGTGGGCGGCTGCGTTGGGCTCAGGCCAGATTCTCCACGGGGGCGACAAGAATGCTGAAGATCTCTGGAGCAGGGAGACGGCTTGGTGGTGAGGTTCAATTTCCATGATGTATGAATAGTAATAAATGCAGGTTCAACGATCTTGAGAACGATGAAGCAAGAGCTAATAGAAATTGCGAAACAAGGGCAAATCGATCCAGAAACTGCCAGACGATTGGCGGCATGCATGGATGCCGAGTTTAAGCACTCTCCTATTCGATACTTTGTATCAAGAAAAGTAATCATTGTTGCCGGCGCCAGTGAATTGTTGTCGATAAGAATCTCAGGATTCGGCGAATCTTTTCAGGGGAGACAATTGACATGTAGCAACGTAGATAATCCAGAAGATCTTGAAGTGAGTCTGGCGGAAAGCGATATGGTTTTTCAGTCATGCAAAGATCCAGATGTGCTCTACGTGAAAGGAGGTGAAACCTCAATAACCGGACCAAAGTATTCAGATGTCGCAAAGGACCTTGACACTCCGGCTGAGGTTTTAAAGATCCTGCCCAGAACCGATCCCGACATAATTGTTGTCGATAAGAATCTCAGGATTCGGCGAATCTTTTCAGGGGAGACAATTGACATGTAGCAACGTAGATAATCCAGAAGATCTTGAAGTGAGTCTGGCGGAAAGCGATATGGTTTTTCAGTCATGCAAAGATCCAGATGTGCTCTACGTGAAAGGAGGTGAAACCTCAATAACCGGACCAAAGTATTCAGATGTCGCAAAGGACCTTGACACTCCGGCTGAGGTTTTAAAGATCCTGCCCAGAACCGATCCCGACATAGTGCAGATAGACAATCGGATATACCGTCAAACGGGGACGGTGTATATTAGCAGTCCGTTTTATGTTGTCATCCTAGAGCGGTGAAACTATGAATGAAATCCAAGAGATTTCCAATTTGATGGATAAAGAGATTGAGGCGATAACACTTGCCGCTACCTCTCATCTACCTTCTAAAAAGATGGGAGGAAAAGCTTCTGCAAGAGTTGTGAAGCTTCAGAATCCCAAAATTATTACAACCGAGAATAAGATAGAAATCCTTGGCCCGGTTTTCCTGGTAAGCGTCGGGGAGTTGAAAAAAGCTATCAAGAATCGCTACAAGACCCCTGGGCAGAACGTTTTCCCAGAGGTAGTTGATGATTTCATTTTCTGCAACGATAAAGATGCCTTGAATCGGTTAAGAGCTTTTGACTCTGCACAAGCCGCTAGCGACCTGGTTAATTTGGCAAGGCTTGTCAAAGTTCCATCAGACTCGGAAAAAGTCGCACTGGTTAGTAAAATCAAACCGCTTGAACTGGTAACCGAGTATGTAATTGATGGCAAGCACACAAGTGGAACCTTCCTGGGAAGCTTTGATCTTCCTTTGGTAGTTATGACTGACAACGGGGCTCAATTTGACTTTGAAAACCCGTCAAATGTTGTAGGCACCAATCAGCGGGTGGAAGAATCGATGGCTATCAATATGAATAATATCATGCTGCTTGCTGAAAGGGTGGATGATAACACAATCCAAATAACGGGCGGACTGAAACATATTGGCTGGGGAAATGCAATGGCGATTGTGTCCTTGATTTGCTTACTCGTCGGTGCCTTCTCATTCATTGAAAAAAGATTGTTTTTCTTCATAGTATTGCTAATCAGCGGGGCTGCTCTAGCAATCGCAAGATATCTGCCCACGAATTGGAATAAGGAGTTCTTTGGAATTTCAGAAATTCAAGTTGTTGGAAACTCATACACGGTCTTTAAATTTTACGGAGAGATGGCGTGATCTGCTTTTGAACATTTCGCGAAACTTTTTGTCGAAAGAGCTAAATTCTTAGACGTTCTAATTCTGTAATAGATGAGCGGAATAGATAGTGATATATTAAGAGAGAAAATAAAGCAGAAGATGCCCAAAACTCCAAAGTTTTCTTTTGGGTTAAAGGCATTCCTCGTGATTGCAATCATATCCCTGATACTGCTTGGGCTGGTGGGAGGATCCTTTATAGCAGTAATTCCAGCCGGTAATGTGGGCGTGCTGGACCGGTTCGGAGTGGTTTCCGACACCGTGCTCAGTCCTGGATTCAACTTTAAAGATCCGCTCACCGGCGTTCATGAGATGAATACTCAGACCCAGCAAATAGAATACAAAGAAGTAACCGGGACGCTAACGAGCGAAGGTCTTGAGATAAAACTTGATAGTAGCGTGCTCTGGCATCTTGATCCGATTAAGGCTCCACAAATATATAGAACCGTAAGAGGAGACTATGTCGATACAAAATTGACACCCTCTTTTATGGGCCTATTACGGGCCGAAATCAAAAAATACACGGCAGAAGACATATACACCAACAAGTCGACTGAAATTCAAGCGGATGTCGAACACCAACTTAAGCTAGAGCTTGGTGAAACCGGCATTATCATAGAAAGAGTCTGGTTAAGGGGAATCTTTTTGCCAACGGAGCTTCAGGAAGCCATTACAATTAAACAGCAGAAGCAACAACAAGCTCAGCAGATGCAGTTTACCATCCAGCAATCCGAGCAAGAAGCCAAGAGACTGGTCATTGAAGCAAAGGGCATTGCTGAGGCAAACCGTATCAAAGGAGAATCAGTTACGCCAACACTGGTTTCCTGGGAATTTGTTCAGGGAATAAAGACCAACCCCAACGTCTTGTATGTACCCATTGGATCAGGGGGCGGAAATGTGCTATTTAACCTTCCAACCCCTGACATAAAAAGCTAGAGAGCGAGGAGGCCATCCGCTGTTGTCCAAAGGCCGGATGGAGAAACGAGGGCCGGGTGCGCGCGCGTGGACCGAAAGCCTGGCGTAAGGCGAGCTGATCGCCGCCCCGGCCCAGGAAGCGGGCCTGCAGGCTCGCCACAAAGGGAAACTCATTGAGATCTGCCGAGAGGGAGACAATCGTCATCGCGCCTTCGCGTGAAATCGGACCCGGTTGAATCTCACGCGAAGAACCATCAGCCGTTCATAAAGGCACATTATCCTCTCACAATCATGGCATTAATTGAGCCCGGCTGTAATAGGCCAATGACGTGCCGATGCTGAATGTATTTTTTCCGACGGTACAAATCGCTTAAAATAGGTTCACAAACTCTTCGACAGTCAATCCAGCCAGCCCAATTAGTCCTCTTAGAGTTCCTCTATCCAGCTCATCGTGAAGCGGGACAGAAAGGATAACGATCGAGTCCGGTTTAGTCATAATCATATGGCTGCTTTTTTGTCTGGAAATAATCCAACCAGCTTTGCTGAAGGCCTTGACTGCTTTCTTCCCTGATATCTTAGGCAGCTTAGACATCAGACGACAACTTCCACCATTTGCTTGCCATTAATCGCCTTAACCCTTTCCTCCATCACTTCCAGACAGCCTTCAATGGCCTCTTTGATATTGTCCAGGGCCTCATCCATGGTCTTTCCCTGGGAGATGCAGCCGGGAATAGACGGACATTCCACTACAAGCCAGCCGTCCTCTCCTTCGCTGATCAAAACCTTTAGCTTCATCTGAATCCTCGATTAACATTTCAGTTATTAGATGATAAGTCTTCTGCAAATGCACACGGTTGAGTAGTTTAACGTTCACGTGCGGCGTTTGGCCTTGCTTGAGCTATCCGGCGCTGGGCCTTCCTGCTGTGGCCGGTGCGAGCGGGTGGATAGGACCCTGCTGGAAGACGTCAACCGTAATCGCGCCGGATGGCATTTGCGGCAACCTCATCTTTCGCACGCTATTACTATTATGCGGCGCAGAGTCCTAGTGTGCACCGGTGCGGCGTGATTGTGCCCGACGGCGTGCTTTTCGGGAGCTCCAAGGCCCACAAGCAACTGCGGCAACTCCTGCTGGAAAAGTGCCAGTTGGAAGGCATTGTCTCCATGCCATCCGGAGTCTTCCGGCCTTATGCAGGCGTGTCCACGGCGGTCTTGATCTTCACCAAGGGCGGCAGGACGGAGCAGGTCTGGTTCTACAAAATGGAGAAGGACGGTTACTCTTTGGACGACAAGAGGAACTTCATCGACGGCAAGGGCGACATTCCGGATATCATCGAGCGGTACAAAAAGAGGCGCGAGGAGAGCCCTACGGACAGGAAGGGCAAGTGCTTTTTCGTTCCCTACAGCGAGATCAAAGAGAACGGCTACGACCGTTCTATTTCGAAGTACAGAGAGATCGAGTACGAAGAGGTAGAGTACGAAAAGCCGGAAGTGATTCTGGACAAGATCGAGGCTTTGGAGGACCAGATCAAGGCGAATGTGGCCGAGCTGAGGAGACTGCTGGGGGAAAAATAGCTTGCTTGTGGGCTGGGTTTCGCTCCATCTCTGGCAGGAGAAAGCACTGTGTGAGGAAAAGAAGGTTGACACCGGCTTGAATCTAATTATTTTTAAATATATAATACCATGCAGCTTTTTCCTAGAACGTGTTCAGGTAAATATAAAACGTATTATACTTGCTTGCGAGCCATTCTAGAAGTCCATATCAGGGCAATATTGATTGATGATAGCCTCCTGACGCGACGACAAATAAATCTCTACTTCTCCGTGAGGCGCCCGGAAGATGGATTTCCTAGGCTGCCCTAAAGAAGTCCAGAAAAATTAGTGTGAGGTATTGTAAGGAAGAGCGTAGCTGCCTGATTAGAATATGTCATATATTCGAGGAGCCATTTTCCAGGTGGGCTTCTCTTGAGGTTATATAATTACATCAGGGTAGGAAATTCTTGCATACCTGGTGCGTTTATGAGTTCAAAATAGATAGATATTTATTCTTTGAAAAGATAAATGAATATTTGGTGAGCTGAAATGAATGGCATAGTGCCCAATTTAATCGTAGGCAATATTAAGGATCTTTGGGAAATCGCTAAAGAGATTATTATTGAATTAGAGGCTATTGTCGATAAAGCCCGAGATAATAAGAAAATCTTTAATTCGTTCGAAACAGCACAAAAACAGTTTGAATGTGGACAATATACCCTGGCATTACTAAATATCACAAAAACACTTGACCTACTTGAGATGCGACCTATAAATAAAATGTCTGATTCTGATAAAAGATTACGCAGTAGTTTGTTGGTAATAAAGGGCCTTGCCCATAATATGAAAGGAGAATTTCCTGAGGCAATTAGAGCATTAGACAAATCCACAGATGCCGAAATTCAAGATCCTTCAATTGGGGTCGCTTGGAATAACAAAGGCCTTGCTCAGTCAAATCTTAATATGTATGACGACGCTATCAAGAGTTTTGATTTAGCTATCAATGCTTTTAAAAGCGGTGCCTCGAATCAATTCAAACAGCTTTCAATGGCGTGGAATAATAAAGGAAATGCGCTCTGGCAATTAAATCGTTACGAGGAAGCGATTAGATCGTATAATTCTGCGATAGAAAGGAATCCTATGTATGCATCAATCTGGAGCAACAAAGGAATTGCTTTTGATAGTATGTGTGAATACGAAAAGTCCTTAGACTGCTTTAAAAAGGCTAACGAGGTAAATCCGTTATTGAAAGAAGCATGGTACAATCAAGGTCTCTTGCTTTACAAGGGCGGGCATTATGAGGAATCAATCAAAGCATTTCAGAAAGCAATAGATGTTTATGATCAGGTGTTAAGTATATATAAAGAAATTATTAAAGAATCTCAGAAGTATCTTAAGGACCGCCCCTCTGAAAAAGATATCAATACAAGAGTCCTAGATGCAATTAACGCCAGTGGCCCCAATTTTTCAGAAGCTTTCAGCGCTTACGACAAACTATTTGAACAGGACCAATCCATTTCAGATAGGACATTGGCTAATTATTGGTTTTGCAAAGGTATTGCCTTTTACAAATTAGGCGGTTATGATGAAGCGAATGGAAATTTTGATAAAGCGATTAAAATATTTCCTGATTTCATCTTTGCGTGGATTGGCAAAGGCAAAGTTTATTACGATTTAAGTCGTTATCTTGAAGCATTTAAATGCTATAACAGTGCATTGGAAATCCTTGCTAAATCAATGGATATAACTCTTGAAATTCTAATGATTTGGAATCCTGAAAGTGGCACTCAGGAAATTCATGCCTCCCCAGAGTATCCGATAGTTTTTAATCATCTTGGAAAACTGTATAACACAGTGGATTATTATGAAGATGCTATCAGAAACCTAAAAAAAGCTGTCAATGCAAATCCAGGATTTGCATTAGCCTGGGAAAATTTGGGGATTTCATTTGATGGACTGAATCAATTCGATGACGCAATCATCGCCTATGATAATGCCTTGATCGCTGATTCGTCACTTGCGAGCGCTTGGTTTAGTAAAGGCATAACTCTCAAGAAAACTAATAAACATGAAGAGTCAATACTTTGTTTTGCGAAAGCAATCGAAAAATCAAAAGAAAAAATTGCATTAAATTCAAGGGACGTATCGGCATGGATCGTAATGGGAGATGCTTTTTCCCAACAAGGCAAACACAATGAAGCTATTGAATCCTATATGAAATGTATAAAAACCAATCCGAAGAAAATACTGGCCTGGAAAGGATTAAGTGAAGCTTATTGTGAGATTAAAAATTATGATGATGCAGTAATGGCGTACAATGAGATTCTCGATATTGATCCCTTAGATGGAAACACCTGGTACAACAAAGGCATTGTCTTGAAAGAATTAGGCCGCGATAAAGAGGCCGAAACAGCCTTCATTAGGGCTAAGGAACAAGGATATCAAGGATAATCTTAGCTCCAAACAGTATGCGCAACCTGTATGCATCATTCATTTTTTGATATTTTTTGAAATGTAAGATATTCGCATAGCATTCAAGCATTCCATTACCCACTCGATGGCAGAGAGGAGCCTTTCCGAAAAAGGAATAGGGAAAAGCTATAATTACCCGAAAACCCCCTCCAGAAACTGAGAGAAGGAGAGAATAATGTCGGAGGATCAGAAAGCAGTCTACAGCCGGGCACCGGAGATCTTCAAAAAGCTGCGGCGCGAGATCGACAAAGTCATAGTCGGCCAGAATGTGGCCATCGAGCAGCTCCTGATTGCCATCCTGGCGGGAGGCCATGCCCTCCTGGAGAGCAATCCCGGCCTGGCGAAGACGCTTCTTGTGAAGACCACGGCCTCCTGCCTGGGCCTTGACTACAGCCGGATTCAATGCACTCCGGACCTTATGCCTGCCGACATCACCGGCACCACCATCATCGAAGAGATCGATAAGGGCAAAAAGTTCCGCTTCGAGGCGGGCCCGGTCTTCTCCAACATCGTCCTGGCCGACGAGATCAACCGGGCCTCTCCCAAGACGCAGAGCGCTCTTTTAGAGGCCATGCAGGAAAAGCAGGTAACGGTAGGAAACAAGACCTATCTTCTCGACAAGCCCTTCTTTATCCTGGCCACGCAAAACCCGATCGAGATGGAAGGCACCTTCCCTCTGCCCGAAGCACAGCTGGATCGATTCCTGCTTAAAATTTTCATGGAATATCCTTCCCGAGAAGAGGAGCTGGAGATCCTGGAGAGATATACCATTCGCGGCGAGCCGAGCGTGGAAAACGTCGTCAGCAAGGAAGAGGTGATAGCGCTGCAGCAGCTCTGCCGCGACATACCCGTCTCCGATGATCTGAAGTCTGCGACCGTGAATCTCGTGCTGGCCACGCGTAAGTGGGAGGGCGTCGCATACGGTGCCAGTCCCAGGGCCACCATCGGCCTCATCCTCTCCGCCAAGGCCAGGGCCTTCCTGCAGGGCAGAAACTATGTCTCCAAAGAGGATCTGCATACAATGGCCTATCCCGTCTTGCGGCACCGCATCATCCTGGGCTTTGAGGCGGAGAGGAAAGGTCTCACCCGCGACCAGGTGGTAACGGACATTCTGAAGAGCCAGTCGCTCTGATCAGGACAAATCATGGATACAGAGTTCTTCAAAGAGCTGGAGAAGTTCTCCCTGCTCGTCAAAAAGCGGGTATCGACCGCCTACAGCGGAGGCAGAAAGTCCCTGCGCTTCGGTCACGGCATCAGCCCCGTCGGCTACCGGGAGTACCGCAAGGGAGACGACTTCAAGCTGGTGGACTGGAAGGTCTACGGTCGAACTGAAAAGCTCTACATCCGGGAGCACGAGGAGGAGAGAAGCCTGGTGGTGCACGTCCTTCTGGACGGCAGCGCCAGCATGGATTACGAGGGAAAGTTCGGATATGCCGCGCGCCTTGCCGTCGGCTTTGCCTATCTCGCCACCATGGAAAATGAGAAGTATGCCATCTCGCTCTTCTGCAATAAGCTCTATCCGGCTGAGCCCAAGCGAGGAAGAAGAAATCTCTTTCAAATCATCGCTCTGCTGGATGGGATATCTCCCCGCGGTGGCACGGGCCTGCTGGCCATTGCCGATCAGGTGGAGTCGCTCCTCAAGACCACCAGCCTGATGGTGCTGATTTCCGACCTGCTGGGCGAGACGGATGATGTCCTGTCCAGCATCTACCGGCTCTCCGGGCATGAGCTGGTGGTAATTCAAGTTCTGGCACCAGAAGAGACGGAGCTGCGCTTCGGAGGCGATGTCAAATTCGTGGATCTGGAGAGCGGCCTGCCCCTCATCACCCGCGTGACTGAGGATGAACGAAAGGAGTATCTGAGAAGCCTGGCAGAGCACAACGATCGCATCAGAGCAGCATGCAGCCAGGTTGGGGCGGATTACTTCCTTGTGAAAACGGACCAGCCCATCTTCGAGGCCTTTTCCGAGATGCTCAGTCGCGCTGTGATCTGGAAGACGTAGTTCGTAGTCGTTTGTTATAACCAGTGACAAACGACGTTTTCACCACAGAGACACCGCAGTTCACAGAGAACGCACAGAGACGAACTAAGAACTAGATAACTTGAGGCTAGTCACTGGAATGTGAATGATTTCAAATAATCGCAAAATCAAGCTTGGTTACGGCCAAGGATGCCTCGATCTGGTGGTAGGTGTTGGGACAGAGGTAGTCCTGGCCGAGGAGCTTCCAGCCGCGCCCGCCGGTGAGGTGGAAAGATCGATTGAAAATGCCACGGGACGAAGCCTGGATGACTTTGCCGGCTCTAAATCGGCCAGCATTCTGGTCAGCGACATCACCCGGCCGGCTCCCAGCCACCTCATGCTTCCTCCCCTCATCCAGAGGCTCAAGGATCTGGGCATTGCAGATCTAAGAATCGTCTTTGCTCTGGGCACGCACCGCAGGATGACAGTCGAGGAGGAGCGCTTGCTCCTGCGCGGCTGCACCAGCTTGCCCTACATGCAGCACGACCCCACGAATTGCGTATCTTTAGGCGAGACCGGGCGGGGAACGCCTGTGGAGATACTGGAGAGTGTTGCCTCCTCGGATCTGATCGTGGCCACAGGAAATATAGAATATCACTATTATGCTGGCTACAGCGGCGGAGGCAAGGCCGTCTTGCCCGGAGTCAGCTCGGAGCGTTCTGTGATTAAGAACCATGAGCTGATGAGAGATCCGATCTCAATCACGGGAAGGCTGGACAGCCCGGTGCGCCAGGACATGGAGGACGCGGCCAAAATTGCTGGACTGGATTTCATCTTGAATGTCGTTCTGAACGGCAAAAAGGAGATTGTGCAGTCGGTTGCAGGCGACTTTATCACCGCTCACCGCCTGGGGGCCGCTACTGTGGATCGCATGTACCGACGCCCCGTTAAGCGGGCAGAGATTGTCGTGACCTGTGCGGGCGGGCGGCCCAAAGACCTCAATCTCTTCCAGGCACAAAAAGCGCTGGACAATGCCAAGAATGCCGCCCTGCCTGGGGGCAGCATCATCCTGGTGGCGGAGTGCTGCGAGGGTCTGGGCCATCCCGTCTTCGAGCGCTGGGCAAGGGAAGCGACATCAGCGAGGGATTGCTGGGAGCGCTTCGGCCGTGAGTATGAGTTTGGCGGGCACAAGGCGGCCTTCCTGGCTAAGGAGTCCATACAGCATCATTTGATCCTGGTCTCGGCCCTGCCCATAGACCGGGCAAAGATGTGCTTCTTCACCCCTGCGGCAACTCTGGAAGAGGCTCTAGAGTTGGCCAGGGCCCGGCAGGGCAGGGATGCGCGCATGCTGGTCATGCCCCACGGAAATTTGACACTGGCTGTGGCGAAATAGTTTATTATAGCAGGTTTGAAGACTTGTACGTGTTTAGCTCCCGATCAATCATTCCTAAATTTACCACAAAATGTTTTTAGACCAGAAAAATTAAATAATATTATGATAATAATTATTCATTAGGAGTATGCACGAAGAAGAAACAATCAAGCAACCTCAAGAGCGGATCAAACAATTAGAGCTTGAGAATGAGTTGCTTAAGGCTAAGATCTGCGAGCTTGAAGCCCGGTTAGCTCAATATGAGCATGTGCATACCCCATCAAGTCTAAGACGTGGCCGCAATCGCAAAAAAGATCAGGATAAGAACAACAAAGGAAAGCCCGGACAAAAAATTGGGCACAAAGGCGTAACAAGACCTTATGCAGCTCCGGATAGACAGGTAGAAGTCACAATTGATCTATGCCCAGATTGCGGGGCTGATCTTGGCGCTCCTTTTCGAATAGATTGGATCGGGACCTTTTCCACACCATCGGAGTCTTTTTCGTGATTCGGAAGAGTCGAGGCATGAAAGTCCTGACGGAAGTCCTGACGCGGAAATTCAAGGGAATAATCGTATGCGACGGTTGGAAACCTTATGCCAGGTTCACAAATCGCATTCAACGATGTTGGGCACATATGCTTCGAGAGTCAAAAGAGATTGCGGAGAAGTTCGAGGAAGCTATTCCGCTACATAACATGCTCAAAGAGCTCTACAAGATACTAACCGAGGCTTTGGAAAACGATCCACCGCCAAAAGTCAGAAAGAATTTATGGAAATTGGCGCGAAAAGTGCTTCGGCAATGGATCAGGAAAGAGTATTCTATCGAGAAAGTCCGGAAATTCATTGGGAAAATCAACAACGGGTTTGACTACTGGTTCACCTTTATTATCAATCCGGGTGTAGAGCCGACCAATAATCAAGCAGAGAGAACGTTGCGACCCCATGTCGTTTTGAGAAAGATCTTGGGCACACTGCGCAATGACAAAGGAACTTCGATTCATGAGCGAATCATGACGACACTGGCAACTTGGGGACAGAGAGGATTGAATTGTCTCCAAATGCTAACCGAGACGCTGGCCAGATAAACACATACAAATAGGCAAATATCTGTGTCCCAATTGCGGCAAAAATATTGGGGAAGAACATAGGTTTTGGGAGAACGCGACAAACGCATTTTTCGGATTATTTAGCGGTCTTTGTCAGCTCCTAAGGGTTAATAATGTCTCCCTTGAGGTAATCGAGAAAGCATCGTACTACATCTATCCGCGCAGCAAGGACACCATTTGCACGATGATCACATCTGCGACAGATAATATGGAGATTCCAAAATTAGAGGATGTTCAATTTGTTCACTATGATGAGCATCACCCCAAGGCAGACAGATGTCAGAAATACCGACTAACTCTTCTCGATTACAGGACGAAACAAGTGATTGCAGATGAGTTATTCGACTCAAAAGATGGGGCAACCATCGAGGATTTCCTTCGAAGAATCAAATCGAGAAGTATTGGCAACATCTCATGATCTTTCAATTATTAGATGGTGCTCCTGCAACCAACAATCCCATAGAAAATTATTATTCTTGTAGCTTGAAGACTCATAGAAAACAACAGCTAGATGTCCCTGGAATCGAAGAACAGATGAAGCATTCTCGTCTAAAAAGATGGGGAATGTTTGGAATACCACAAAAGACCTTGATCGAAGCACTCTTTGTCTTCATTCCTTTCATGGACTGGAAATAGAGGTTTGTTTATTAATATTATATTTTGCAAAAAAACATCTAGCTAAGGCTGCCGTCGGAAGTTAAAATTTTTAAAATTGTTTTTTAAAATTGAGCTATTATTTAGAGAATGCTATGATGCAAACACAACAATTTTAGTATGTTATACAAAATTGCACCAAACGTTGGTGGCAATAGGAAGATGTGTGCAATCATGGTCGTTAGAAAAGTTGAAAATCACTTGATTTCTAGAAAGTGCCCTCCTGGTCCTTCCAGTAAATGCATTCTTCGTATTTCTGTGGCACTTTCACCATTCGTTTTTCCTATCTGATGAGGCTCTTTCCGCTTATCGCTTTCGGCTGGGAGATATGCAGGAGCTCCAGTACCGTGGGCGCAATATCGGCCAAAATACCGTCCTCGCGCAGGCTGTACTTTTGACCGTCATTAATTATCAGCGTGAAGGGCACGGGATTGGTGGTGTGAGCGGTATGCGGCTGGCCGGAGGTCAGATCAATCATCTTCTCTGCATTGCCGTGATCAGCAGTGAGCAGTACGGCGCCCCCCTTCCTGAGGATCTCGTCCACAACTGCGCCCACGCAGCCGTCCACCACCTCTACCGCTTTCACGGCAGCCTCGAATATGCCGGTGTGGCCCACCATATCGGGATTGGCGAAGTTGAGCACGATGAGATCATACTTGACGCTATCGATCTGTGCCATCACCTCATCCCGGACCAGGAAGGCGCTCATCTCCGGCAATAGGTCGTAGGTGGCCACTTTTGGAGACGGTATGAGGGCGCGGTCTTCTCCTGGATTAGGTTCTTCTTTTCCGCCGTTAAAGAAGTAAGTGACATGAGCATATTTCTCCGTCTCAGCTATGCGCAGTTGACGCAGGCCGGCACGACCAATGATCTCGCCAAGAGTGTCGTCCAGGTTTTGCGCAGGGAAGGCAACGGGCACGTTTAATGTGGCATCGTACTGGGTCATGCAGGTGTAAAAAACCCGCATCGGTTTTAGGGCAAAGCCCTGAAAATCCTTATCCACGAAGGCCCGGGTTATCTCGCGAGCTCTGTCCGGCCGGAAATTGAAGAAGATAATGCTGTCCCCGTCCCTAACCCGTCCCTTTTCGTCTACCAGAGTCGGCAGGAGAAATTCGTCATTCTCGCCCTTCAGGTAGCCGTTTTCCACTGCTTCCCTGGCGGTAGCGGCTCGCAGCCCCTCGCCGTTCGTGAGGCAGCGATAGGCCTTCTCCACTCTCTCCCAGCGTTTGTCTCTGTCCATGGTGTAGTAACGACCCGAGACGGTAGCCACCTTACCCGTGCCGATCTGCTGGAACTTCTCCTCCAGCTCCTGCAAATAGCCAAGAGCGCTTCGGGGAGGCACATCCCTGCCGTCCAAAACAGCATGCACATAAACTTTCTCCAGGCCCATTTTCGCAGCCATCTGCAAAAGCGCATAAAGGTGAGTGTTGTGGCTGTGCACTCCGCCGTCAGATAAGAGGCCGATCAGATGCAGCCTGGCGCCTTTTGCTTTTTCCATAGCCTGAAGCAAAACCTCATTTTCGGCCATAGTGCCCTGCAGAACCGCCAGACTGATTCTGGTATAGTCCTGGTAGACGATCCTGCCGCCCCCCATGTTGAGGTGCCCTACCTCGGAGTTGCCCATCTGGCCGCGCGGCAAACCCACAGCCAGGCCCGAGGCGGCCAGAGTGGTCGTAGGGTAATTCTTCCAGAACCGTTCTAAGTTGGGCTTATCTGCCCTGGCGACTGCATTGCCCTCAACTATTGGGCTTATGCCGAAGCCGTCCATGATTATGATTGCTAAGGGCTTCATTCTAAAAGTGTCATCGTAACCGCAAATATATTAGATCTGCTCTTTGAAACCCTCTTCTCCAATGAGCGGAACGAAGATCACGCCCATCTTCTCTTCCACACAAAAGCCGTTCTTCCTTGTCACCAGATAAAGATCCTGATAGTCCCGGCCCACAGGAAGGACCATTTTGCCGCCCACCCGCAGCTGCTGCTTGAGCGGCTCGGGGATCCTGGGAGCGGTCGCAGCCACGCTTATGCGATCGTAAGGGGCATGCTCTGGCAAGCCGAGGCTTCCGTCGGTCTCGATCATGGTCACATTGGTTATGCCGGCGTTTTCCAGATTCCTTTTGGCCATCGCTACCAGCTCCGGCATGCGCTCTACAGAATATACCATGCCCGTGGAGCCTACCATTGCCGCCATCACCGCGGCATGATAACCGCTTCCTCCCCCCACCTCCAGGACGGTCATTCCCGGCTGCAGATCGAGAAGATCGCACATTATGGCCACCATGTGAGGAGCGGAGATGGTCTGGTTCAGGCCTATGGGAAGAGGTGTGTCGTCGTATGCCCGGCTTTGGAGTGCAACGGGGAGGAAGAGCTCTCTTGGAACGTGCGACATTGCGGATATGACAGATTCTTTTACGCTGTCCTGCAGGCTGTCCAAGAGTTGCTCTCTGTTCAAAGCTCCCGACCCCACACTCGTTGTATGTCTTTGGCCTCGGCCATATCGGCAAAACCCTCGCCGCGCAGCTTCATCTTAACGATCACGAATTTGAATCCTTCCACTTTTCGGGCTTCCCCAACCTCAAAGACCTCATCGCCGGAAACGAGGATCTTGAAGGAATGGGTGTTGCCGTTTCGATAGACAGAGATCTTGAGGGGCACATCGTCCGTGGCCCTTGCCCAGACGGTCTTTACAGTCTCAGCAGGAGCGCTGCTGACCCTCCTATCTGTTTCTAGAGATGAGATTTCGGTCATGACCACATCTTTGGCAGGGTCGTCCACCAAAAGCTCATCTCCGACGTGCAGCACATCTTTAGCCGGGATTCGGATATAGTATGGCATAGATTGCTCGTCATTGCTCACTATGACTTTGAGATTGACCAGCCGCTCGCGCTCTACCTGCACGGAATGAACCGTCTCGCATTCAACACAGCGCACTAGATTCTCCTGGCCGGATTTGATCATTGTATGCTCCGTATCGGCACCACAGGCAGGACAGAAGATCTGATCATCAAGCATAACATATAATTATTCCACGGAGTATTTAAAGTATGGCGGCCCAGCGCCCACAGCTTCCGTCTGCATAATTGATAGATTTTTAGGAATTTTTGAAGACAGCCTGCATTTTTAACGAGGGAAAAATTTTTTAATGAAGACGAATTAACTAAACGTATGAAAGAAGTTGTTAAAGAAAACCGCTCCGCCCTGGATCGCGGCATGGACGAATGCTGCAACATTGCCGAGAGCATGATTGAGGAGATCCACATGATAGCATTGCCCGAGTATACCACCGCATCCTCTGCCAATAAAAGGCATAATGGATCGCTTAAGGAGAAACTTCTTCACCAGATAAGAGCAGCGAGGAAGGTGGCGATAGTATGATCCAATAGTAATTATATTATTATTTTATGTGGGGGAAAAGTCCAATCGAGATATATTATGATTATTCTCAGACAACCAAAAATTCAAATCAACAAAAATTATTTTTAATATGTTAGGTGCTTTTTTTGTTGCACGAAAACTATTTATATTAATCTAGTTACTAATTTAGTTGTGGACACTGACTCTAAAGCCTGTTCTATCCCGCAATCATGCTCGGAGGTGGAGGTAGACCTCAAGAGGCTGGACCGCATGCTTCAGGCAGCCCACCGAAGTTCCATCGACATAAAAGACAGCTATGACTTTTACGTCCTGGCCTTAAAGGAGTTCAACAAGGAGAACCTCTCCGAATCATTCCTCTACTGCGATCGGGCCAGGTACGAGCTTACCTCAGCCATCAACGATTCCAAGATCAAGATCAAAGGCTCCCGATTTCATAGTCTGCGCACCCTCTCTTACTTCTTCAAGCTCTACGGGCTTTATGCAGTGATCTTCGCCGCTATCGCCACCGTTCTCTTCAGCTTTTTGATCACCAGATTCTCCGAGGTGAGCGTTCTGGGCGTGCCCCTCTGGTCCTCCTTCTTCGCAGGCCTGGGCTCCTCGGCCCAGATACTGACGGGGATTGCCGACGACCTGCGCCGCTACGGCATGGCCTCGCGCTACAAGAGGCTCTGGTACATGGCATTGCCGCTGCTGGCCATGGTCTTCGGCTACATGGCCTATCTGTTCGTCAGCTCCGGCTTTATCGCCCTGGACGGCAGCTCCCAGAGCCGGGAGTTTTCCATCATGTTCATCTGCTTCTTGACAGGATTTCTCACCAAATGGCTGATCAACCGGCTCTCGCGCATGTCCAGGGATATTTAGAGTTAGCGGTATCAGCACGAACAATGTTTAGGACAGCATAATGTTTAGCACGGCACCGCCACGTAGATGTTGTGCTTGTTGCTCACAATCTGCACCCGCACGCTTCCCTGCTTGATGGGGCAGTCTACCACCGAAACCACCCGGTTTTTCGCGACACCTAATTGTTCTCCGCTCACCCAGCCCGGTGCCTTGATCTCCACCCAGGTCTTCTCTTTCTTCTCAAAGACCGTGGGAATCACGGGCCGCCTCTCAATCTTGAAATCCTGGGCCTTGAGGCGAAGAGGAATGGAGAACTGCTTCTCCCATTCGCTCATGCTGCGATTGTAAAACTGCCACCAGTTCTGGGCCTTGACTTTGCCAGGCGAGCGGCCCAGCCGGTAGTGCTCAAACTTCTGAATTCCCAGGGGCGGCCACCTCTTTCCCGCGCCGATCTCCTGGGCGAAGCGGATTAACTCCGGCATATCCTCGTCGTTGATGCCCGGAATCAAAACGGGCGCAATCATGAGGTCGATCTTGCTTTCGGCAATGCTCTTTGCCGCATGCTTTATCTTCTCAATGTCAAAGCCGGGCATGCCCGCCAGAAAGACGGCCTTCTCCGGCTGCAAAGAATGAATGGAGAGGTTGATCCTATCCAATCCGGCCTCTTCCAGGGCCCGGATTCGCTCTTCATCAAAGAGGGTGCCGTTGCTCTGCATGGAGACGACGCTGACCTCTTTTATGGCCTTGAGCCGCTCCACAAGGGGCACAATATCCGGATAGAGCATCGGCTCGCCGGGCGAGTCGATGTGGCACTCCACCCCCGGCCCCTTGAAGGGAGCGATCTCCTCCACCGCCTCCATCAGGTATTCCAGCTCCACCTGGTAGTCTGTGACGCGCGAGCGCGAGTGCGGGCCCGCATCCACCGAGCAAAAAGGGCAATTGAGGTTGCAGCCGCAGCTCGGCCTGATCTGTAGCAGGCTGCTGCCCCGATCGACCACGCCGAAGTAGATGCACCCCACTAACGGGATGCCCGATTGACGAGTTATGTTAAAGAGCGACATTTGAGATCCTTTGCAGTCTGTCAATTCCCTACTCAGCTTTAATCTCTCCTCTTGGGTGGAATCGATGTGTTCTGTTCCGCTTTTGCCAAAAATAACAATTGTTAGAAATTGACGTTAATGCGAAAGTTATATATCCGTTAAATGTCGTAAGTATTTATTGGTGATAAAAATGAGAAACCGAGCGATAGTTGTTGCATTAGTTGCTGTGCTTGCATTGACAATACTTTATGGGTTTGCAGTAGCAGGTGAACGCGAAGGGCCAGCACCTAACTCCGGTGATGGAATCCCCGACGGTTCCGGAATGGACGACCCACTTAATGGAAAACCCGATGCAAATTCCCCTGGCCCCGCACCCAACTCCGGTGATGGAATTCCGGACGGTTCAGGATTTTAAATTATTTTAGCTCATCATTTTTGCATCCCAGAATGAGTTTTGTCGGTACGAAAGCTCGCTCTCGAACTGCAACGAGAGGGGAACCATTCTCGGGGAGGGCATTGTGATGCTGGCGGGCACGCGTGTTGGACCACAGAAGAATTTGACCTATCTCCATTTTGCCTAATAAGCTGTGACTTGAACCGTTCATCACTCATCAGCACTTCGCGGCTTCGCGCCTTCGCGTGAGACCGGACCCAAGGGGAATCTCACGCCAGACCGCCAAGCCGAGAGTAAGCTCTCAGGATATGACCGCCGTGCCGTTCTCCAGCCGTACCCCGTCGGCTCCGCCCAGCTTGACCACAGGTCGTCCGGAGGGACTGCTTTTCGCCTCCGTGGCGGCCTCGAATGTCTGTGGGTCCATATTCTCCGAACTCCAGGCTTCCTCCCTTCTCTCCAACGCCCCTCCATCACGGCTGAGGACCAGATCCACCAGATGCACAGCGGAAACCTCGCCCTGGCTCCTGAAGAGTGCTGGATCAAACTGCAGCAGCATTGTGACATTGCCGGCGAACAGATTGCTCTCTACGTTCTCTTCTCCCACTTCGTCGCCGGCGTCATCCACAATGATGCCCTGCAGCTCGTACCGGCCGGGCTTGATGACAGTCACATTTACCCCGATGGCTATGGCGGAGCGCGTCGTCCGGTTGACATAATCGCCGCTGAGATAGGCAGCAGGAGGCTGGAACTCTTTAGGCTCCCGGTTTATGATGATCTCTTTGTCGAATCGATCGATGTAGCTTCCACTCTGATCATAGAGTATGAGGTTTTGAATTCGCAATGGCCCGCACTTGCCATATCTCCAAATATCGGTGCCGCTGGCATTGACCATTATGCTTCCGCTCTCTTTGAGCAGAAAGCTGCGATCTATTGTTCCAATCCAGCCGCCGCTGCAATCGGCCAGCACCCCGTTTAGCCGAAACTCTCCGGGCGCTGTGATGTTCAGGCCAAAGCCTAGAGTTAGGTCGTCAAAGAGGCCGTCCTTGTCGCGATCTATTGCCTCTTCTTCTGTCAGGCCCGCCAATCTGGTGCCGGCTATGCTCACGCTCACCGGAATCTCAAAGGTGTGGCTGTCCGAAGAGATCTTTATGTATCCGTCCACCCTGGGAAGCGAGGTGCCTTCTGGTATGGTGAGATTGGCCTCGACCATTCCGTTGGAGTCGCTCTCTAATTGCTCTGGGCCAATGGTTGTGATCCAGGTCCACTCTTCCTCTGCATATTCCTTGACACGAACTCTAAAGGACGCTCCCGCATTCGGAACATCGTATCCGTAAACCTTTAGCGTCCAGTTGCCCAACGCGGGATTGCTGATTTCCACAGGACCGATATCACCTGAGCCTAAAGCCACGTTCTCCTCCGTGGCAATGCCCTTCGGATTCTCGAAGACAAGCGCAACCTCGCGGTCGTTGCTGCCAGCAACAGAGCTTAACTCTGCTGCGATCTTTTTTGTACTCTTTGTGACATTTACGGTTTTATTCCATATTTCTTTATATCCCACATGGCCCTCAAACTCCCGGATAGTGGTGTTCTCGATCACCCCGCTGTAGCTGAGGTTTTGCAGAGATCGTCCAAGGTTCCTCAGTGCAAACTGAGTCCTGGTGCTCGTGCCGGCAGATGCCGACTCCAGACTCCAGCGCATGGGAGAAGTCTCCAACTGAGATCGCTCTACCTGCAGTGTGTAGTTGGCCGTTTGCGTTGCATTTTCACTATGCACGGCAATAAGCCATTTTCCCGAGGACGGGGCCTGTATCTTCTTTTTCTCCTGTCGGCTGATCTTCTCACCGGTGTAATACTCGCTGGTGGGGGAGAGCAGGAAGAGATCGAGATTAGTGTCCTGTTGCCACTTTAGAGATGCTTCAAACTCAGTGGTTCCGGGCATCATCTCCTGGTAATAGTAATGCCATTCGTTTCCAATAAGGGATCCCGTTTTATTGGCTACTCCTTGGGAGATATTGAGGGGCATGGCCACATTCACGCTGATGGGAATCTGGAGAAGATTCTCATTTTCTTTTGATATATCAATGGTGCCGTTATAAAGCCCGGGAAGGGTGTCCTGCGGCACAGTAATCGAAGCCGCAAATACCAACTGACCGTTGGCCAGAATCGTTTCCGGCAACGTTTGCAGGCTTACCCAATCGGCTACTTCTCCCTGCACTGATGTTTTAAGGTTTTTTATCTCCTGATCACAAAAGAACACAAAACGCAAATTCCAGTCTTCATCGCCCGGAGCAAGAGCGTATATCTTCTTTTGCGGCCGGTCTGCGCCCGTATCCAGTCCTACATATACTCCTTTTCCTGCCGGCAGGTATGCCCAGCGACCAGCGGTCCAGCGATCCGGAATCACTCCACAGAGATTACTACTATTACTCTTATTCAAAAGTAGATCATAAGAAGAAAGCGCATCCAGCATTCCTGCGCCCTGATAGTACTCTTCGTAGCTTTCGCCCAGGGTGCTATTCAGTTTTGTTGCTCCCCTGGTCATGGCCGCCTTGACACCTGCTGCAGTTAGGTTGCCGTTTGCCTGCAAGAGCAGTGCAGACAGTCCTGCCGCCACTGGTGCGGATAGGCTGGTGCCGGACTCTTGTGAATAATAAATATCGACGGATTTTGGCCTCTTAACACCGACGGGCACAATGGAGATGATATCAACCCCTGGAGCGACAACGTCTGGCTTGATCCGATCGTCCCTGGTGGGCCCTGATCCGGAAAAGCTGGCTATGTGGCCCTTTGCATCCGTGGCTCCCACAGTGATGACCTTTACACCATCGCCTGGGGAGTCGATCAAGCCCGGTGGCAACGCGAGGACGATTGGAACGAGGAGATAATACACATCCTTTTTGGCCCCGTCGGTCTGGGATAAGCCGACCGAAGTCTTCCCCCGGCCTACCTGGCTGCTGGAGGTTCCTGCCACCTGGCCTCCTGTTTCGCTGCTGTTGCGGTTGCCTGCCGCCACACAGACCACGACTCCGGCACCTGCGGCATTGTCCGCAGCCATGGTTATGGGCGGATTGGTCTCGCCCAGATTTATGCCACCCAGGCTCAGGCTAAGGACATCAGCCCCATTGTAAACGGCCCACTCAATTCCCGCGATGATATCCGATACTTTGCCGTCCCCTTTGCCATCGATTACTTTGACACTGATCAACTTTGCACCAGGAGCAATTCCTTTATACCTTCCATTGGAGGCCGCACCTGAGCCGGCAATGATTCCGGCCACCATTGTTCCGTGGCCCAATAGATCGTCTGCCGTGATCTCATCGGCCAGGAAATTCTTCTCGGCTACTACCTTGCCGATCAGGTCGGGGTGATTTTTATCGATCCCTGAATCGATTACCGCTACGGTTATTCCCTGACCGTCGATCCCCTTTTCCCAGAGGCGGTCTGCCTTTATAATTTGAGCAGGAGAAATATATCCATCCGTTGAGATCGATTCGTTCAGAGAGATAGATTCACCGAGAGATGAGTTATTATCGGCTGAAGATATTTGGGTTCTGCCATCAAAATAAATTCCCGATACCAGATCGCTTTCTGCAATCTTTTTTATGGCAATAGCCCTAGCCTCCCCTGCCAGGCCGGGGATGAGACTATACCGGTACCTAACCGTGAGGTCGCTAGAAATGAGGTTCTCCGGGATAAGACTGTCTGGATTGGAAGGGACGGCAGATTTGAGCATCACAATTACAGGGATCTTTTCCGCATGGATCAGTCCATCCCCTTGCTTAGCGAGCAACTGTGCAAGCTCTGCATCGATCTTCTGATCGGCTGCAGAAGGAAGCTTTGCTGCCTGTGCAGAGGAGAAGGCTGCTAAAATTAAGCATATAATAACTAAAATATTTCGATTCATATTCAACCAAACCTGTCTAACGATGTATCCACGGGCCCTACCCTAAAATCAGATGTAAGTAGATAATGCTAAATAAACCTGTGGTACTTCTAGGATTGATGATGCTGGAATGGCTGGTTTCCTATCTGCTCTGGATTAGCTTGGTTCTACTCCTAGCATCGGCCCTGACCAGGATCAGCCGTATCGCAGTTCCCGGATGGGGCCTCTTTGCATTCTTCTGGCTCGGCCAGATAGAACATTATCTGGCCATAGAGGACTACTTCAATGTGGCCCTCTTTTTAGCGGCAGGTCTCTTGAGCTTCTACATGGCCTGGATTGTGATGAGCAGGGGCTTTTCATCAAAGGCATGCTATTGGGCAAGCTATGCGGCTGCCGTCTGTGGAATTATCTATTTTCCATTTGCCGAAATACAGGTCCTTCAGGTCTGGCTGATTGGATTTACCACGCTCATAACCGCAAAGATGCTGCAATTCCTCTCCGTCCCCGTGATCATAGAGAGCTGGAACATAATGAGCCTCAACGGCCGATCGGTGCAGATCATCCTGGCCTGCACGGCCATTGAGAGCATTGCCCTTTTTGCCGGAGTGATTTTGTCGGTTGAGGCGCCACTGGGTCGCAAGCTTCTGGCGCTGGCTGCATCCACATTCTCCATATATCTCTTGAACATTGTGAGAAATGGATTTGTACTCATGGCCTACGGATGGAGCTGGTTTGGGGAAGGCAGCTTTGATATCGCTCATAATATAATTGCCAAAGTAGGATCGACATTAGCACTCCTGGCCATATCTTACCTGGTATTCCTGCTCTTGCCGGAGCTTTTGTCAATCATTGATGAGCTGGCAGCAGAGATCAAGCCGGGAAGAGGAGGTGCAGCATGAAGCTGGCAAGAAATTCCACCGCATGGATATCGGTGCCCATGTTTCTCAGTGCTGCGCTGGCCGTGGCAGGACACTGGTACATGACTGGTGTAGCTTTAGCTGGATTTGTTTTTATGATATTCTTTCACCGGGACCCGGATCGCCTTCCGGGGGGGGAAGGCATGCTTTCTCCAGCCGACGGAAAAATTATTCAGGCCACACCGCAGAAGATCACCATCTTTATGAGTCCCTCCAATGTGCATGTAAACCGAGCGCCTCTGGATGGAGTGGTGCGCGATATCGAATACCGGAAAGGCACTCATCGGCCTGCTTTTATGAAGCGGGCATGCAAGAATCAGCAGAACCGGATGCATTTAGAGACCGATGACGGTGACATGGAGCTATGCCAGATAACGGGAACTCTGGTCCGAAAGATCATCTGCTACGTAAAACCCGGTGATCAGGTCTCGCGAGGAGAAAGAATTGGCATGATCCGTTTCGGCTCGAGGGTAGAAGTTAGCATTCCCTGTGGCTACAATCTGTTGGTAAATAATGGCGACAAAGTCCGAGCGGGAGAAACGGTAGTTGCGGTGAGGAGTTCATGAATGTCTTCCGGGTTATTCGGCTGCCGGACTTATTCACGCTTTTAAATGTCGTTTTCGGATTTCTGGCAATTCTTGCCGCGGGCGGAGCCTGGGGCGGCATTTATCCCCAGTATGCCGTGGTGTTCATACTTCTGGCAGCAATGGCCGACGGTCTGGATGGGTTTTTGGCGAGAAAGGTGGGCGGCAGTCCCCTGGGCGCCAACCTGGACTCTTTAGCAGACCTGATCTCCTTTGGCACGGCACCTGTTTTTCTTGCCATCTCCGCCTTTCATCTTCCTTCCTACATTTGGCCGGTGGGCATTTTCTTCCTGCTCTGCGGGACGCTGCGCCTGGCCAGATTTAATGTCGTCTCAGGCAAAAGCGATTCATTCTTCGAGGGGCTTCCCATTCCGGCCGCCGGCATAGCTCTTTCCGCCAGCGTTCTTTTGGGCAGGCCGACACTCACCATTGTCCTCATGCTGTTTTTGGCGCTGCTCATGACAAGCAGCATCCCCTATCCCAAAATCAGAGATCTTCGCGTCATGATAATCCTTGGCGGCATCTTTCTTGTGGTGGGATTGTTCCTTTTCCGACAGCACGATATTCTTTATGCCACCTTTGTAGTCATAGCGCTTATCACTCTCTATCTGACCAGTCCGGTGGTGATTTCACGCCTACGAAAAGGGAAATAGCCGCTTTTGAGGCAGGCATCAAGCTGGGTGCACTCTACCATCAGTTCGTAGGAGCGCCGGTGAGCCTCAAGACGGTTGCCGGCCTGGAAGAGGCCATGGAGGAGAGCATCTCCTTGCAGCCTTACGTTAAGAAGGTAAGCGTTCGCATAGACCGGCAGATGTTGAATGACAACTTCTTTGGCTATGGCGAACTGGAGGGGCGCATGATAATCGCACAGGTGCAGATAGATTACGAGGGCGAGGTGGTCACTGCCAAATTGGAGTACGATGCTGAAAAGAACTATCCGCTCATGAGTTTGATCTAAATTTGGATATTATTCGGATGGGGACAACTGCAAGCATTTCAGGCTTGGGTTGGCCATGAGGCGCTCGCCCTCCCGGTCCGGCTGCTGCCGCTCGCTCACGGGCGCAGGAGCACGCGAGAGGCTGCGCTGGCCCGAGGAGCTGGAGGGCCTGGAAGCCAACGCAGCAAATACCGGCTTATAGGTGGTGTACGTTGGCTTGCCCGAATATGGACAATTTATGGACAAGAAATAATTGTCCATATCTCTTTGCATCAGTCCATAAGCTCTGATATTTATCCCGCTTAGTGTTCACTCAATTAAACTCCGAGGCCCTCAAAAGGAGGCTGGAAGCTCTCCGGGAGCGGCGGGCCTGGATCGATGTCGAGATTGAGAAGCTTGAAGCCCAGCTCGATGCCCAGGAGCGGGCCGAGAAGAAGGGTGGCGAGGGTTCTGGGGGTGGAGGAGCTGGGTGTTTTCGAGGTGAAGAGGGAGAGCAAGAAGAGCAAAGAGCGCGAGTACTGGCCTGCTCCCCCGGGTCGCAATCTTCGAGAGCCCCTTCCAGGCCAAGCCGCGCAGCTCCTCGGGTGCCTCCATCTCCAGGACCGCCTGCTTGGTCCCTCGTTGTTTCGAGTGGATAATATAATTATCAAGTCCTCCGTGCGCTCTGTGTCTCTGTGGTGGTAGTCCGTAGCCGTTTGGTTATAACCAGTGGCTAACGACTAATCCACCACAGAGACACAAAGTTCACAGAGTACGCACAGAGCGACTAACTAACAACTGGGAATAGCGAAGAGCCAAATGCTTCTGGGCCGGTTCGATGTCGCCGGTCAAGCGGCGAAGGCGAGGCCGTACACGGTCTGCGGGTCCTGGGGCTCGGTCTCCAAGGACTGACGCAGATAGTAGAGAGCCCGCAGGCTGTCGCCCTCCTTGCCGAGGATAGCGCCCAGGTTCTTGAGGGCCACGGGATTCCCACCGCCTGGGCCTGCATGGTGTACTCCCTGGCCCGCAGAAGGTCGCCCGCCCGCTGGTAGCCGAGCGCCAGAGCCACGCAGGCGTGCGAGTGGCCGGGAGCGAGCTGGAGGCAATGGTGCAGCAGCTCTCGCCCTTTATCGAGCTGGCCGAGGTCCACGTAGCAGAAGATAAGGCTACATTTCTAGCTAGTCTTATTTTCTATTCCAATCGCAGAATCTCCAAGCAAAGTAATTTTATAACTATACGAATATTTATAAATACTGTTGTAACCTGAGGAAGAGAAAACAATATTTAACGTGTTTGGTCCTTCTTGGATCAGACCTGTAGGGATTCTTATCTCTTCGAAATATTCTCCCTTTTCAAGCGTTTCTGAGAAAAGAGATGCGTTATTGATATTCATTGTTACATGCCCTTCAGTCATCACAAGAATATGTGGATATAAAACGCTCTTTGGATATTTACTGGGAGAATTAAATGTCATATTTGCTTCTTGCGTTGAATCGCCAGAGAATGTTTTTGCCTTAAAGCCTAGATCATCGAATGTATAATTTATTAAGGTACCTTCCCCGGTTGCGATAGCAGGACAAATGCCTAAAAAGCAAAGCAACAGACCAAATGCTATAATTGAAGCTAAACCTAGTCTCATGTTTCTGTATTTTAGACGTACATCATAATTAATTTTTCTGATCAGAAGTTCACAGGTTTCTTCTACATATGTACCAACTTGAAATCAAGCCCTCTCACTTTTGCCCCGCCCCCTTGCCTCGCCCTCATATCCCCGCAGCCCACCATATCCTATCATGGACTTCGAACTCCTCCCCACCGTCTCCCTGCTCCCCGAGACCAACAGCCTCCTCATCGCCCCCGTGGAGCTGCTGGCCGGCGCCCTCAACAGCCACCTGGAATTGCAGCGCTACAAGATCCTCTTCATCAGCGGCCGCAACTCCAGCCGGCTGAACCGCAACTTCACGGAACTGGAGGTGCGCCGGCCAACACCCTCTTCCCGCTCATGACCATCCTGGAGGAGAACCACCACAGCTTCCTGATCGTGGAGCACGACCCGCTGCTCTACGAGGATGCCGAGAAGAGAATGGTCGAGTATCTGGCCCAGGCCCTCAGGCAGACCTCCAGGGAGGCCACCATCCTGCTCTACGCGCCGGCTCTGGACCCTCACCTGCAGAAGATCGCCGGGCTGGCTAACCCTGGTGTTCTGCATCTACGGCGAGCCGGCCAAAGACAGGAAGGGCGAGGCGAAGACGCCGGGAGCGCAGAGAACGCAAAACGGCACATGATTTTGTGGCCTCGATTATTGCCCTGCTGGCCCATAGAGAGATGCGAGAGGGGCGTGAGCCGAAGTTGCATGGCCACAAGATCGCACAGCGCATTCGCGAGCTGGTGAGCGGGGACTACAAGGGGTAAGCGACCTCATCGCATATGCAGGACGGTCAGAATTATGTGCTCCAGCTCATCTTGAGGATAATTGCCCACCTGCTTATACACGAGAGTGCCGTTTTCGAAGACAAGCAGGGTTGGAGTTCTTGATACCCCATACCTGCCAATAGTTATGGGATTTAGATCGATACATAGCTTGCCGAATACGATCCTGCCCTTAAAATCCTCTGCCATCTGGTAAATCTTTGGCTCGATAAGCTGGCAGGGCCGGCAGCCTATCTCCCAGCAGTCCAAAACAAAAGGCGAGTAGATCTTGAGCGCCTCGTCCAGATCACCGTCATTCACGACAACGGGAGACTCTGGAAACATCAGTGCCGGCCCGGAGACGTTGACATTCATCTGCCCCTCCGGGCTCGCCAGGCAGTCTCCCGTCATCGCTAGAGGCAGCAAACTTATGAGTGCAAGGGCCATTAATGTTGCTTTTCTATTAATTGAGTTCATCATTGCAGGTTCCCCCAGGGCTTTTGCCGTGGATACAAGGATCACAGATATATCCTAAACTGCGTGGACGCCTTCCACTCCCTGGCCTTCCGGCGGGCTTGTGCGCCATCCATCTTCCTGGCGCTCGCGGCGCCCCCGTCCTGCCGCCCTCGCGCCAGGATGCCTATCCCGTAGGTGTAGGTCTTGCAGTCCTTGCGGCTCTGCTTGACCTTCTTGGCTTGAACATGACCCGCTGCTTTACGAGGATGCTGGCTTGATGTAGTATTCCTTGGAGCCAACTAGCAATATATCATATACTCCTGGTTCAATTGTCTCCAGCAATCCATAGACCTCAACACGATCTCCTTCTACTATGTTCGCGTCAATGAATCCGGGAGGGTATTCTTCGGGATTCGCGGAAGTAAGATAGATTGAGACATTGCGTCCTGCCATTTCTTCGGGTCCGTTTAGAACACTGCCTACCGAAACAACCCAACCCCAAGCTCCAATCCTTTGGAACTGCTCAACGGCGTTTCCTTCTATCCTGACCTCTTCTGCTGCGCAATAGCTTATACTAATAAATAATAAAATTAATATTAATACTATCTTTAGTCTCATCTAAACACCTAAATGATGTTTATTCACATCCGATCATATAAACCCTGGGATTATTGCCTTGCGAAAAATCTTACTCCCACCTATTAGGTATCATAAGAAATTGTAAGTCGGATGGTAGAGGCCGAAAAACATATCTTCTTTAAGCACTTTATCGGTCTTATGAAATTGATCTATGCCGTTTTCATCCTTCTTCTGGCATTGATGACATTAGCACAATGTCAGCAGACCGCTACTGATGCTGCAAATATGCAGCTACAGTCAAATCAGACCCATGAGGAGCCTCTTGCAGGAGATCTCTTATACTCTGACGACTTTTCCAGCAGCAAATCTGGCTGGTACACTTCTTCGAGTGGGGATTTCATGGCATTATATAAAAACGGAAAATATCACCTAACCGAAGTGTCACCAAATGTCTGGGGACGCGCTTTTTCGCCCGACCGCCTGAACTTAAGCGATTTCATATTAGAGGTCGAAGCCACCAAAGAAGCTGGCCCTGATGATAATGTATTTGGAGTCATAGTACGCGAGATCAATTCGAGTAATTATTACGCCTATCTCCTCTCCAGTGATGGCTACTATCAGGTCGCTAAGTTACAGAACAATTCTTGGCCATATGCTTCAGCCTGGGAAAAATCGAGTGCCATAAAGACCGGCAATGCTACGAACCTGGTAAAGGTCGTTTGCAATGGAGATAATCAGTCCTTTTATGCAAATGGCGTGAAGCTGACAGATTATAGTGATAGCAGCTTTGCTTACGGCCACATCGGCCTATATGCTGGAACTCAATCTGAGGGCAATGTGACCATCGGTTTCGATAATCTCACTGTTTGGGGGATAAAATAGGACAATAAGATGGCGTATGGGCTACAGGCAACATGTCGAGGCTCTACCTCGATCCCACACCATTTTTGATTTCTCCTCGGCCCGTGAAATGCGTTTTTGAGACAGGATCGCATGACCTGAAATACTGGTCCGAGCAGATCTCCGGAAGGTGTATCTCCTTGAACTATTCTAAAAGGGTGGTCATGAAGATGAAGTTGGCTATCTTGATCATGCTGCTGTCGGTATTCGCAATGCCAGCTGTTGCCGACGATGTGGACAAGTGGATTCAGAATCTTAATGATACGAGTTCGGGTGTACGAGAGGATGCTGCACGCTCTCTTCGCGATCTCAATGACATCAGAGCTGTAGAGCCATTCATCCAGGCGCTCGACAATGAGGATGACATAGTCCGATCGAACGCCGCAGAGTCTCTCGGCAATCTTGGTGACACCAGAGCGGTAGAACCACTGATCCTGGCACTCACGGATGAGGATGAGTATGTCCGAGGGGATGCTGCATGGGCTCTCGGCAAGCTCAGGGATACCAGAGCTGTAGGACCATTGATTCAGGCGCTCAAGGATGAAGATGAGTATGTCCGAGGGAATGCTGCATGGGCTCTCGGCAAGCTCAAGGATACCAGAGCTGTAGGACCATTGATCCAGGCGCTCAAGGACGAGGATGAGTATGTCCGAAGGTGGACTGCACAGGCTCTCGGCAAGCTCAAGGATAGCAGCGCGGTAGAGCCCTTAAAGTCAGCATTAAATGACGAAGACGAAGATGTCCGAAAGTATGCTACAGAGTCTCTCGGCGAACTAAATGACACCAAAACCATGGAGTCCCGGTCTTATCTCGATCCTGTGCCATCTGTAAACTCGGCCAAGGTCCAATCGCCCCAAAACGAGACTTTGAATGCGTCCGGCGCTCTTCGCTTGTCCGATATGAACGAGATGCTGCTTTATGAGAATGTTCAATATGGTTTCGGAATGTCTCACCCAATAAATTGGATTGTTCAGGAGCCTGATGCCAATGATCAGGGAATAGTCGTAGGTTTCCTGGCCCCCGGAGAAGACGTGAATAGTCCTGCCACCTATTTGCTTGTCCAGATCGAGAAGCTGCCATCCGGCCAGAAGATAACTCTGGAGCAGTACGGCCAGGCGGTGCAAAGAAATCTCAAAGCAGCCATGCCCGACCTCAAGATCTTGACCGAAAGCGATATCTCAATCGGCGGGCAGCCGGGTCATGCCATAGTGTATAACCTGGCAAGCCAGGATGTAACCTTCAGAGTCTTAAAAGCTTGGACTTTGCGTGGAGAAAAAGCTTATGCCTTCACTTATAATGCTCCCGACGACCGCTATGATGAGTCTGCAGGAGACATAAGTAAGATGATCGGTTCCCTGAGTGCCGCCTAATCTAAGAGTGTGTATAACCTGTAACCCGCCCCAAATTTTTTTTCGATATGCATTATTCGGCTAGATAATAATATTATTATAAGGATACTTTCGAACTCAAACATTCTGATCGTGCGCGGCGGATTATAGAGTGGTTTTCTAAGTTCAATGATAACGATTAATCGAAAAATGGCAGCTACGGTCACAGAAGAAGAAATTAAGGCCATAATCACCCGTCGATGTTAGGAAGCAAAGATGAGCGGCAAGGCAGAATCTCAATCAGGACTCGGGGCAACCTTTTACTGCGCGACTCTCGTAACCTGTGGCAGCCCTCCCACAAGAGCCCGACACCCGGTGGCGGGAGACCGATGCCGCCATAGTAAGGCTGCTGCTGCGCATGTAAATCTAAACTAAAACTCTCCGAGCGTGTATTGATCCTGTAGCTGGATCTCCTTTGACTTGTGCTCTATCGAAAGCATGTCCATCAACAGAAAGGCGTTCCTCACAGACTTGGACCTTGCGTGGTTGTTGAAGTACACCCTCGCCTTGGCGGCCTTCAGCTCGGCCTCCTTGATGCGAGGCACCCAGGGCTCCAGTTGTTCCTTTTTATAGAGATAGTCGTATCGATTCAGCCTGTGGTCGTCCTCCTCCTCGCCCTTATACCAGATATCGTAGTTTCGGCCGTGCAAGCGCACGTAGGCATGATCCGCAGTCTGCTTCGTGCCCGCATGTTGCCCAGGGCCATCGATCAGGACGTTGGCGACATTTCTATCACTCAGAGCCTCCCGCGTTGCAGGATCGATCTCCTTCCTGCTATCGTCCAGCCAGCTCCTGTGCCGAAACTCGACGGCGTAGTTGTACTCTTCATGAGAAACGGCATCCAGAACCCCTTTCAGCGTGGTGAGAGCAGAATCTTCATTCTTGAAGTAGGGGGATAGCTGTAGCAGCACGCCGCCCAAAAGGCCTGCTTTTGCCAGGGGCTTCAAGCAGGTCTTCTCGAAAGAGGTAGCCCAGAAGATGGCCTTCTCCGGATCTCCCTCCACGAGCGCCTTGTGAGTGACGAGCTGGGGCACTTTGACGGAGTACTCAAAGCCCTTCAGGTCCTTAGCCTTCTTTATCCAGGACTGGACCTGTAGCTCGCCTGGCGGCCGGTAGAAGGTGCTGTTGATCTCTACGGTGTTGAAGAACTGGGCATAGTAAGAGAACCAATCACCCTTCCTCTTGGCCAGCTCCAGTGGGTAGAATTTCCCCACCCAATCATCATAAGACCAGCCGCTGCAGCCCACCAGAATCGTCATTGTGTATCTCTTAAATCCAGATCTTTGAAGCTGCATTCATATACACTTTCGCCCCGCACTCGGCTCGCCCTCATATCCCCGTAGCTCCCGTCTTTAAGCATGGACTTCGAGCTTCTTCCCACAGTCTCCCTCCGGCCCCGCTCCTTCAATGCTCTGACGGCCCCCAGGGAGATGTTCATCCAGGCCCTGAACCGCAACCTGAACCTGCAACGGTTCAAGGTGCTCTACGTCACCGGCAACTCCTCAGCCATCCTTTCCAGGCTGGACCGCAGGTTTGAGGCCCTGGAAATCCGCCGGGGATTTACCGTCTTCCAGCTCATGACCATCCTGGAGGAGGCCCACCATTCGCTGATTCTCATCGAGCATGACCCGCTGCTCTACGAGGACGCCAAAGAGATGACCGAGTACCTCTCCCATGCTCTCTGCGATGCCGCAAAGGAGGCCGCCGTGCTGCTCTACGCTCCGGGGATTGACCCTTTCTTTGAGGACCTGGTGCAGAATGCCGATCGTGTGTTCTACTTCGAGGAAGGCCCTCGTGAAATTCCACGACAGTTGGCCAAAGCCCACCCGCGGGCCAGGGAGAAGCAGAGAACGCTGGAGGCCTATTCATGAGCTGGCCCTGGAGACGACAGGCCAGGCCGATCGAGCCTAGATCGATGCTAAGCATCAGGGCCATGGAGCTGCAGACTGCCAAGGAGATCCTGGCGGAGGTCTTCGGTGCCCGGCCCGGCGAGGTGGAAAAGATGATCAAGAGCTGGCTGGAGGAAAGGAGCTGGGACGAAGAGAAGAATATCTGTCCAAAGATGCGCGAAGAGGGGCTGTGGCCGGCAACGTTCTCTGTTGGTGATTAGCTATGGGACGAAGTTTCGAGAGCGTGAGAATGGGTGTGAAGGATCTCTCAGCCCGATGGCTGAAGGCCAGCCGGGCTCTGAAGAAAGAGGATCAGGTTTACGGGCAAAAGGTGGCACAGATGGCCAGGATGCACTCCAGCGAGGCCTTCTATGCGCTGGATGACCCGCTGGAGGCGGCGGTATTCTCGGTGCTGGTGGAGCTGTTGAGGGAGCTGGAGAGGGGGCGAGAAGAATAGACTTATGTGGATCTTCGACTCTTACTACAAGGGCTGTGTGGAGCTGTGGGGCCGGGAGAGAGGCCTAACCAAAGCCAGCGCCGCCTATCCGCCTTCGTTCTACATGCATCTCAAAGATCCTCCTGCTCACAGGGAGATGATCGAGGCCCTGGAGAGCCGCTTCAAAGCAGAAGAATGCAGCTTCAGAACCATCTTTGGCACCTTTCCGGGCCACAGGATCTACGCCAGCAGGAAAGTGGCCGAGAAGATCGAGATCCAGACCCGCTACGCCGCCGAGCTCTATAACGTCGATGTCCGCCAGGATCAGCGCTATCTGGCCGAGCACGATCTCTTCCCATGCGGAGAGAGAGACGAGTCCCGGTTCTCGCCAGATTTTGAGATCCCTTTAACCAGTCTGGAAATAGAGGTGGCCGGAGATCCTTCCCTGCCCGAGGAGATCTCCCGCGTCGAGGTCCTCAATGGCCGCAAACGAAGGCTGGAAGGATCTGAGAGAGAGGTCATCTCCGATCTCCTGGATCTCATCAAGGCCCACGACCCGGATTTGATTCTCTGTCCCCATGCTGATACCTGGGTTCCCATCATAGTTCGCAAGGCCAGAAGATACGGCCTGGAGCCTACATTCAGCCGCACTGGCTTCTTCAAGCCGATGGCCTCCAAGTCCTACTGGAGCTATGGAAAAGTCAACCACAAAGAGGGGGCCCTCATCCCCGAGGGCCGCATTCTCATCGACACCGCCAGGAGCTTCGTCTATGCCGAGAGCGGCCTGAAGGGCGTAATCATGGCCTCTCGGCTCTCCGGCCTCTCGCCAAACCTGACCTCTCGCTTCACGCCCGGCACGCTCATCTCCAGCTACGAGGTCTTCGAGGCCCTGCGCCGGGGCGTAGCCGTGCCCTTCCGAAAGAGGGATGCAGAGGGCCTCCGGAACATCTCCGATCTGAGGGCCAGCGATCGGGGAGGCATGATCTTCCAGCCCGAACCGGGCGTGTACGAGCGGGTGCACCAGATCGACTTCACCTCCATGTACCCTTCCATCATCGTCAAGTACAACCTCTCCCCCGAAACCGTTCGAGATCCCGAGCTGAAGGGCTTCTTGAGCACCGTGCTCTCCTCTCTGCTCAATTTGCGCATCGAGACCAAGAGGCTGAAGAAGACCAACCCGGATTACGCCGGCATAGATTCTATCCTCAAATGGATGCTGGTAACCTGCTTCGGCTACACCGGCTACCGGAATGCCAAATTCGGCCAGATCCAGGTTCATGAGCGGATCACGGAGATCTCCAGGGAGCTGCTCATGCAGATCAAGGAGCTGGCCGAGGACATGAACTTCCAGGTGCTACACGGCATCGTGGACTGTTTATGGGTTATAGGCGAGCCCATAGCGAGTTTCAAGGAGGCCGTGGAGAGGGAGGCGGGCATCTTGACGGAGGTGGACTCCTACGACTGGATCGCCTTCCTGCCCATGGCCGACGGCTCAGGAGCCTACAACCGTTACTTTGGGCGGCTGAAGGCGGGCAAGATGAAGATCCGGGGCGTGATGGCCCGCAAGGGAGACACGCCCGAGTATGTGCTCCGCATGCAGAAAGAGCTGTTCGAGGTTCTGGCCGAAGCGAGGAGCCGGGAGGAGCTGAGGTGGATTGAACCCAAGGCCCGAGTGGTGCGCAGGCGGTACATGGAGGAGCTTGCAGAGGCGAACGTTCGGGAGTTGGCCATTCATCGCAGGGTTAGCCGGCTGAGCTATTCCCACAGGTGTGCGGAGGCCTCGGCGGTGCAGGCTCACCTGAAGCAGGGCATTCCCCTGGCTGCGGGGATGGAGATCGGCTACGTGGTGAAGGACGCCAAAAAGTGGGAGGTGGAGCCGGAGAGGACGGCTTCGAAGTTCGATGCCGGTTACTACGGGAAGCTGCTGGAGAAGGCCTGGAGAGAGGTGGCGTATGTGTTTGAGGGCAGCTATCAAAGGCAATGAGCAACCCATAGATTTATCGCGAATTAATGTGATAATTAGGCCGAGGAGATCTCCCCCTGCAGGCCAATACCTTCGACGTGATAGAGAGGCGTAAGCTCATCATATTTTTCAAGCTTGGCAAGCTTTGGGTCTTCAAGCAGTTCTTCGATAACCATGAGCTGTTCAATGCGCTTCTGGACTACTACAACAAAGACCTATACCGCTTCGAGTTCAAGTCCATCGGCGCAAGGAACAATGCCCTCAAGCTCCTGGAGAGGAACGGCTTTGACTACGACCTGGTGGAAGACCTGTTGGGCTACGTGGTCCAGCTCCCCAAGCACGCCAGGTATGCCCAGATCCTGAAGAACTCCGTGGCATTCCAGGAGGCCGCAAACGAGCGGCTATTCCTGATGAAGGATCTGGCAGCCGTCGAGGAGGCCGTGGGCCTGGGCGCGAAAATATTAGAGAACGAGGTAGTCTTCTGAGCAGAGGATAGAGACACGCTGTGTTCCACCTCTCTTTTCCGACCGTCTCCTTTTAATCATCATGAAAGATAATGATATACATAATAGGAAGTGTGGTAAATGTATAAAAAACTTGGAATATTGGCAATAGCGGCAATGCTGCTATTGACGGTAGGGTTTGCTGACGGAATTGCAGCGCATAGCAAGCGTGAAACTATCGAAAGAATGCCTATTCCAGATGTTCTGGCCGCAAATAACAGCGAAAATGATCTGGTTCCAGTTGTAACTCCGCTGGATTCTGGAACAGGATACCTAGGGGACATTACGATTCAAGGAACCGCAATCAGCAAATTCGACCGGATAGGGGCATGGGGTTGGAACGTTTATGTAGATAATGTAGTGGAAGGGCCACCTGAAATGAAAGACAAAACAATATCAATTTACCTGACTTCGGCTGATCCGACAGTGTATCCCAGGGGGACCATGGACTCCAATATTAACTTCGGAGACATTGTAGTGGCCTATGGTGGGTCCGCTTCTGGTTACGATATTAGCTTGACCGGTTCAGCGAGTTACTACCTTAAGTACCTCGGCTTGCCAGTCACGGCCGATGATGACTCCCTCTGGCCAGTAGGGCCACAGGAAGCGTCAACACCAACTCAAAGCATCACGCCGGTACTCAGTCGGAACTATGTGATAGTTACTGAGAATTTGACATCCAAACCCAGTTATCTAGTTACCGAAAACGGCCAAAAGATGGCAATAACCTGGCTTACCCTGGGGGTGGGGTATGTCAGCCCTGAATACCCCCCCCAAACCTACGGAGTCAATTTAAATGACATCTTCAAAGCCGTTGGTGATGCTGCGGCTGAACTTGGTTGTTGGAGCGGATGTCGCCACAGCAGCGGTACCCAATGTATTGATGACTGCCGTGCTGCTGAAGGTCTGGAAACTTCTTAGCACATCTGGGGCTCCTTCTTTAAGCGTGCAGTAGTTGAGAAGGCAGAACGGGGAGAGGTGGCAGAGGCAGATCGGTTACATGGCCCATCTCCAAAAGCACGCCAAGTATGCCCAGATCCTGAAGAACTCCGTGGCCTTCAAGGAGACTGCGAACGAGAGGATATTCCTGATGAAGGACCTGGCGGCGGTCGAGGAGGCGGTGGGCCTGGGCGCGAAGGTCCACGAAGGAGAGACCTCCTTCTGAGACTATGCAGAGCTTAACTCTTTCAGCTTCTGGATGGCTTCCGAGGTCCGGGCCGACTCCCTGCTTTTCTCAGCTTCAAAATAATTTATGATCTCATCAATGGTCGCTCGCAAAGCATAGATTTTCAAAGGTCTGCCTTTTCCGTTGCCGTTGCTCTTAATGTAATGCTCGTTGAGCCATCCCCTTTCTCTCAGGGGTTGTATGGCATTGCTGACTTTCTGGTTTTTTAGGTCTGTAGCCATTTCGATATCCATGAAAGTTCTCTCGTTCTGATCCTTGAGAAATGTTATCACACGAGCTACGTTCCTGTTCACGCCCAAGCTCTCCAGGCCCAGCATGAACTCCAAGTCCTTTTTGTCTGCGACCTTGATAGTAACGTCTCTGATGATGCTTCCTCCTACGCTTCTGACAAATATCATAATCATATAAATAATTTCTTTTAAAGCAGGTTATCGTTAAACGGAACAGAAAACCAAGTACCAAACCAGTAGATTTATATAATATTAACATAATGCAAGTGTATAGCTCTGAATTCACATGCAGAAATCAAATTAGAGTATATTTTCCCGGTGAGATGGATATGGGGCGTCCCAGGAAAAACAGAGACAACTTGGTTGGCAGGGCAGGCCGGCAAGCTATAGAGCAAGAAGATCTACAACGTGAGTCGCAGAAATGGACGCGCAGGAAAGCGACGCTGGCCAGATTTGCGAAATGAGGAGAATGGTTGGGAGATATACGTGCATATGAAGCCCACAATAGATATCGTGAACGTGGTGGCATCCACCAAGCTGGCGGATGCATTCGATCTGCCCAAGATCGAAGCCGAGCTGGAGGACGCCGAGTACAACAAGAAGAAGTTCCCCGGTCTCGTCTACAGAGTCAAGGCCCCTAATGCTGCTTTTCTCATATTCACTTCCGGCAAGGTAGTTTGCACTGGATCCAAGAACGTCGAGGATGTTCGCACGGTCGTAACCAACCTGGCAAAGACGCTCAAGTCTATCGGCTTCGAGAATATCAATATGGATCCCGAGATCCACATTCAAAATATTGTGGCCTCCGCGGATCTGAAGTCGAACTTGAACTTAAACGCCGTCGCCCTGGGCCTGGGCCTGGAGAACATCGAGTACGAGCCAGAGCAGTTTCCTGGGCTGGTCTACAGGATCAAGGTGCCCAAAGTGGTAGTGCTCATCTTCAGCTCCGGCAAACTGGTGATCACGGGCGGCAAATCGCCTGAGGACTGCGAAGAAGGCGCGCGGGTCGTTAGGATGCAGCTTGAGAACATGGGACTGCTTTAACCTTGCTGATCTTATTGGCCTACCGAATTTAATTTTAATTGCTTATGCTCCTGGCCGGCCTTGGTAATATGCGGTCTGCTATGACTATTTCGGATATTCCTGCGATGGTCCACCAGCCTCAGATTGCATCTGTTGTTGTTCAGGCCGTTGCCATCGATATGATCACACTCTTGTTCAGTTCAATTAGCATGAATCGCCTCCGCCTTCCTCGCCCTGGCCTTCTGGCTGGCCGCTTCGCCATCCATCTTCCTGGCGCTCCCCAGGTGCACATTGCGCGTCTTGCCGCCCTCGCGCCAGGATGCCCATCCAGTAGCTGTAGGTCTTGCAGCCCTTTCGGCTCTGCTTGACCTTTTCCATCTGCCATACGGTCAGGTCCTCCAGCCTGGCCTGGAGCTTGAGGGCCTCGGCCTCTGCCAGGGCCTTCTTCGCCTCGCCTTGCAGCCTCTCTGCCTCATGGCGGGCCGCGGGTGCACGGGCGGCCTTCTTGCAGGGCTCGGGCATCGCGGGCCAGCTCCCGGGCTTCCTTCTGGAGGGCCAGGCGGCGATCGCCGGCGGCATTGCGGTAGCATATTTACCCAAAACGACTAGAAATTTGGAACTCAGGCAGCTTGCCGGAAGGGATTACCCCCGAGACACTGATCAACGGACATCTTTCCGTGCTTAGGAAACCGGATATCGCACATGTTCTTTATTTGCGCGGCTTTATGGAGAAGGTAGGGCGTGGTAGTGTCCTAATCTTGAGAAAATGCAAAGAAAGGGGGCTTGCAGAGCCCGTTTGGACATCCGATGAAAAGACAGGTGTAACTCTGACATTTTTTGCTTCGGAAGTTACCCAGGAAGTTGCCCTGCAAGTTACCCCGGAAGTCTTGCAGATGCGTGGGGCATTTGTGGGGGATATGCAGCGGCGAGATCTGCAGCGCCTTCTTGGTCGGAAGGATGACGAACACTTCAGAAAAGCATACCTATTGCCAGCCATCAAGGAAAACTTGATAGAGATGACGCTGCCCGACAAACCACATAGCAGCAAACAGAGATACCGGCTTACGCGAAAGGGGCGTTTTTTGCTTGAGAGCAGTCGTTCATGACTAATTCCTGGCCAGCCCGCGCAGGTACAACTTCCACCGCCCCATCCCTTAGCCCCCATTTACGCGGGGCACCCACAGAGCCCTTTGGCTTGCTTGGCAAAGGATTCCAGCATTTTCGTTTCAGCGGTCTGCTCAAACTCCGCCCACAAATTGAGGAATTGCCAACACGACAGGTCTTTATTGCTGGAAATAGAGAATTGTGGATAGCCTGCAAAAAGAGTTTTGTGGTTGATCGCTCACAGAGCCATCAAGAGTGCTTCACTCGAACTCGATTGTCCCCGGCGGCTTGGGAGTCAGGTCGTAGACCACCCTGGCAACTGTGGGAATCTCGCCAGTGATGCGGCTGGAGATGCGCTTCAGAGTCTCCCAGGGAAGCTCCATCGCTTCCGCGGTCATGGCATCTCGGGAGGAGACGGAACGAACTGCCACCACCCAGCCGTAGATCCGGACGTCGCCTTTCACACCGGTGGCCTTGCCGAGGAGCGCAGCAAAGGCCTGCCAGGGGCTGAATTTCTCGACCTCTTCCTCCACAATGGCATTGGCTTTGCGCACAACATCCAGCTTCTCGGATGTGACCTCGCCCACGATCCGTACCGCCAAACCAGGCCCCGGATAGGGCATCCTCTCGCTGATCTCCGGGGGGAGGCCCAGAGACCTCGCCACTACACGAACCTCGTCCTTGTACAGGTCGCGCAGGGGCTCGATTATGGTCTTGAATTCCATGCAACGGGGCAAGCCCCCCACATTGTGGTGAGCCTTGATGCCACCCTCAGACTCGATTCGGTCCGGATAGATGGTGCCCTGCATGAGGCAATCGCCTCCAATCTTGCGCGACTCCTCCTCAAAGACACGGATGAAGGTCTCGCCCACAATCATCCTCTTCTCTTCCGGGTCTGTGACCCCTTTCAAGGCATTGAGGAACCGATCGTGAGCATTCACGCGCACCAGGCCTATTCCCTGGAAGAGCTGCTCGATTCGGTCCGACTCGAACTGCCTCATGAGCCCCGAGTCCACATAAACAGGAACCAGCCGGTCTCCGATGGCGCGATGGGCCAGCATGGCGCATACCGAGCTGTCCACGCCTCCCGATAAACCTATGATGGCGCGTCCCTTTACGTCGCGCCTGATTTCCTCGATGGCGTCCTCTATGAAACGTTGCACATTCATGGCCATAATAGCATGCCCGGCTTTGAGAATAATAGGCTTGCGGTAATGATTCATGCTTATCTAGATGTTCTTAATATGACCCGTACATGAAAAATAGGGCTATAAATTATAAAAGAGATGAATTAACTGGCGAGATGGGAGTTTGGGGCTCGCCATTAAGACCTCCTCGGGGAGGGCCTTCCTCCGGCCCTCCCAACCTAATGAGAGAATTTGCAGCCAAGACATTATCATGAGATCGTTCCCTCTTGCTCCATCGGGCAGCTGCACTCCAGCCACTCCTTCTCCGGGCCTACGGTCTTGTTAGCCCACCTCCATCTGGCCTTGCCAGCCAAGGTGAAGTTGCCGGCCAGATGAGTATCGGTGAAGCCATTCGGCCAGTAGGCGGTGCGATCGGCCAGGCCCAGTACCTGGACGTCTGTCTCCAGATAGGAGAGTGTCTTGCCCAGCTGCGTTTTATAGCTGAGGTTGAGGTTCTTAGCCTCGTAGTATCTATCGCTCCAGCGAATGTCTCTGTAGTCGTTCTCAGCCCGCAGATTTGCGGACCATTCTGCTCCCAGGGGGATGCTTTTTCGGGAGAGATTGAGAGAGACCGGAAAGTATCCGGCAAGGAGGCTGCGCTCAATGTTAATGCTGACTGAATTATATGTCATTTGCTCCTCGGCCTGATACTCGCCTGATCCATGCTCGCCGAAAGCAAGAGTAGAGCCGATTATGGGCCTGATTCTGGTAGTGGCCGAGTCCGAGAAGTTGAACTCGCCAGCCAGGATATGCACATTGTTTGTGACCATGTAGCTTTCAAACTCTGTAGAGAGCATGCCCTCAGTGCTGGCAAGGCCCTTGCCGGAAACGTGGCTATCGATGCTGGCCCGAGCAGAGGGCTTACGGCTCCTCATCTTGATCACAATCTGGCCGTGCGCGCCCGGCAAAAGATTGGAAAAGGTCCAGGTGTTGGTGGTGCCGGTATCGGGGGGCGGATAGGACTCGATGAACACCGTTCGCAGATCGTAATCCTCTTTGACGATCAGATCGACAGGCTCTAGCTGATTATTTCCATAGGTTATGGTGTAGGTCAGCAGGCCTCCCGGGGTCGCGGAAGAGGGGCCGTCTTTTACATCCTCCTTTTCCAGGGGCTCGAAACTTATTATCTCGTCGCCGATCTTAATGTAATCGATAAAGGCAGATGTATCGGATACCTTGAGGTCTTTATAAATCGTAATGTAGATTTTCACAATATTCTTTCCCACTAGCCGGTCCTTGCAGTCATCAAGACTTTCGGGCAGGAATTCTTCGTCATTATACTTCTCATATTCCAGATCAAAACCATCCAGTTCATTCCAGGTATGATTGGACATTCCCACCTCTGAGCATGATTTTTTTTGCGAGAGAATTCTTGCATCCAGGAGATTTTTGCTGTCGTAGCTGTCGTCCCCATCGCCGTCAAAATATAGCTCAACTTGGACAGTTCCATCGCCTGATTGTGGATATATCCACATGCTGAACTGATCAAGATCTTCAAGTGGTAGCGGAGGGTCCAGATAGATATAGATCCTGGCATAATTTCCTTCGCTGTTTATGAATAGCTCTGCACTGCTGCCGCCATGAAAGCTCTGTCTGGCAGAGAAGGAAGCATCAGCATTTTTCAGATTGCTGAGATGATAATCCAGATCTGTGAGACCGGTGGAACTGAATATACCTATCTGGGAAAAAATAATAATAATTATTATAAAATTAAGTGATCGATTGTAATGTAATGCTTTGTCCATACATCCACGTATTTGTGTAACAGTAGAAATAAGATTCGCTCGACAAAGAAATCATCTCAATCACAAATGACCTAGATCATATCCACATAACCTCTACATGAAAAAAAGGGTTATTAACTTCGGCGATAACCGACTATTCGGCGGGTTAGGAGAGTGGGGACTTGTCCTTACCGCATGGGCAGGAGTGATTATGAAGGGGGTATACTCCTGCTCAGAATTCCTTAATCATTATTACTATCTTCTAAAACTCTTCTTAGCTCCTCGATTACAATGGGCTTGCTGATGTAATCGTCCATGCCGGCAGCCAGGCAGCGTTCCCGGTCGCCTTTCAGGGCATAAGCGGTGATGGCTATGATCCGAGGCCCCCTGGGCCAAAGCTTGCGGATCTCCTGCGCGGCCACCAGGCCGTCCATCTCCGGCATCTGCACATCCATGAGAACCACATCATAGGGCTGGCGCTCTATTGCCTGCAGGACCTCGAGACCATTGCCGGCCACATCTGCGCTGTAGCCAAGCCTCTTTAGCATCTGAATGGCGACCATCTGGTTGATGGCGTTGTCTTCCGCCAGCAAAATGCGCAGCGTTCCGTTCTTCCGGCGGGATTGCGTTTTTGCTCTCGTGTCGCAAGAATCGACGGGAATCGATATTTCTTCCGTCTCCTCGGCAGGAATTGTAAAATGGAAGGTGGAGCCCAATCCCGGCCTGCTGACCACCCAGATCTCGCCGCCCATCAGCTCCACCAATCTACGGCTGATGGCCAGACCCAGGCCGGTTCCGCCATACTTTCGTGTAGTCGTGGAATCTACCTGGGAGAACGATTGAAATAACCGGTCCAGCTTTTCCTCAGGAATTCCAATACCGGTATCGCTAATGGAAAAATGAAGCTCATATAGTCTGCTATTGGTAGTCGGTATCGGCTTTGCGGTCACAGAGATCTCGATCGTCCCGGCATGCGTGAATTTGACAGCATTGCTGAGCAGGTTGACTAATACCTGACGAAGCCTGGTAACGTCGCCCTTGAAATATGCCGGAATCGCTTCATCCAGGCCATATTTCATAACCAGCCCTTTTTGATCTGCAGCCGCCTTTACCAGATCTACAGCGACAGCAATGCATTCATGCAGATGGAAGGGCTGGCTCTCCAGCTCCATCTTGCCACCCTCTATTTTGGAAAAGTCCAGTATCTCATTTATAACCGAGAGCAAGGTGTTGCCGGAGCTCCTCACAGTCTCTACATAATCCCTCTCTTGTGCATTCAAGTCCGAGTTCAAGAGCAATCCGGTCAGACCCAATACGGCATTGAGTGGCGTTCTGATCTCGTGGCTCATGTTGGCTAAGAAATCGGATTTTGACCGGGCCGCCGCTTCTGCTGCCTCTTTTGCCTCAATGAGAAGGTCTTCAGCCTGCTTTTGCTCTGTGATGTCGCGGATGGATTCTATGGCTCCAAAGACATTGCCGGCAGAGTCATAGAGAACAGCAGCACTGCCCATGAGGTAGACGCTTCCGCCTCGCATGTTGGGCATGTAAGCTTCTCCATTGAGAACTCTTCCTTTTTTCTCAATATGATCATATTTGCTCTCGATCCCTCTGTCAGCTTTTAAAATCAGGTCGATGAGTATGGGCTGGCGAGATCCATAAAAGGGCAATGCATACTCATAATCGCCCTTCCCGATCATATCCTTGGTTAAGATGCCGGTCATGGCCTCGATGGCCTTGTTCCAGGCTACCACCTTTCCCTCTCTATCGATGACTAAAGTAGCATCGGGCAGAAAATCAATGATATCCATTAAGCGCTGCTCCGATTCCAAAAGAGCCTCCTCCGCCTTCTTGCGGTCGGTGATATCTCTGGTCACTCCCACTAGAAACTTATTTCCTGATTTGTCCATATAAAGCGTCTTTTTAACCAATACGGTGCAGGTCACGCCGGGAGCGTAGGTATTCGCCTCCTCGTTTACGTTTTCCTCTCCCGTGGTAAATACCTCCTCGTCCTTCTGCCAGGAGATCTCTGCATTCTCTTGGGAGGGGAACAACTCATAAGCGGTCCTGCCCAAAATTTCCTCTCTTGAGCGGCCAAAGAGCTTGCATGCGGCATCGTTGACCAGAATTACCCTGTGCTGCCGATCCTTGACATGAATCGGGTCGCCAATAGAATTAATTATTTTATCGAGGTAGTCTCTGGTATCAGTTAAGGCCTGGTTGGATTTTTCTAATTCTGTCGTTCTCTCAAGGACCCTCTTCTCCAGTTCATCATGAGCCCTTTTTAGCCGCTCTTCGATATTTTTGCTCTTTGTGATGTCTCGGGCAATGCCCACCAGAAACTCATTGCCGGCTTTATCTACGTATAAGGTCTTCTTGGTGAGCATGGTTCGAACAATGCCCCCGCCATCAGTCACAATTTCTTCATTTACGTTCTCTCTTCCTGTGGCAAAGACCTCTTCATCCTTTTCCCATAAAATGTCCGCCTGCTCTTTGGGGAAAAAATCGTTACTTGTCTTGCCGATCATTTCTTCATGTTTTCGGCCGGTAAAGTTGCTTTCGGCGGCATTGATCAATACGTATCTGTGCTGTCTATCTTTGACGAATAGAGGATCGGTAAAAGAATTGATGATCATTCCCAGAAAATAGTGCTGCGATATATCTATGCTGCTTTTTTCTTCCAGCAATTTTTCTATAGCTTGCAGCTCTAAGGAAGCATCGAATAGCGTCTCGCATAGACAGGCTGGGCCTGATTGGCTTTTGATCCGAAGATCATCTAATCGAGCCCGAAGCTGGCATAGCCTCTGCAGTGCGTCATTGAGTTGCATTTCTCATCCAGGAAAAGACGACTTCTTGTTTTTGTGAATCTGCGAATCGGATTTTTTTAGGTTCTAACCTCTACGGTTATGCATGTTTGTGATAAATAATTTTCCCCATAAAATAGGTTGAGGATAGCATTTAGCTTGTAAGAATGCGAAGGACGACTATTACTGACCACGGGTCAGCGAAAGTTTCAACGAGAAGAAGATAGAAAGCTTATAAACATTAAATCTCAAGTGACACTAACCATGGCGCGACTAGAGGAACTCACACCAGGAGCAATGGTCAAGGGCATACTACCTGACGGCCTCATCACAGTGATTCAGGCGAAATGGCACGGCTCCAATGTAGTGGAGCTTACCTACAAGGATAGCTCGGGCAGCCCAAGATGCGAGCTCTTATACCGTGATCGTGAGCCCATATTGGAGATTGCATCCGTTGGCCTTCCCTGGTCCTTCGATGCCGACGGCAAATTGTTCCGGCTGGTCTCGGAGGCGCGCCGCATACGTATGGCATATCTTTTCGATCCACTGCTCGCCGTTAATACCTCGCTCGTAGACCCACTACCTCATCAGATAACTGCTGTTTACGCTGAGATGCTTACTCGCCAGCCGCTACGCTTTCTTTTAGCCGACGATCCCGGTGCAGGCAAGACCATCATGGCTGGGCTTCTCATCAAGGAGCTTTTGGTCAGGGGTGATCTGCACCGGTGCCTAATCTGTTCTCCCGGCAGCCTGGTGGAGCAGTGGCAAGATGAGCTTTGCAGCAAATTCCATTTGCCTTTTGATATCATCACCAAAGAGACAGTCGAGGCTTCTCGCAGCGGCAATCCCTTTGCTGAAAAGAACCTGGTCATCATGCGTTTGGATCACGTCAGCCGCAATGATGAGCTACAGGCCAAGCTTGAGCAGACGGATTGGGATCTCATAATTTGCGATGAGGCTCATAAAATGTCCGCCACATTCTTTGGGGGCGAGGTGAAATACACCAGGCGCTACCACCTGGGCAAACTTCTTTCCAGACTTACCAGACACTTTTTACTGCTAACAGCAACTCCACATAATGGTAAGCCGGAGGACTTTCAACTCTTCATGGCCCTACTTGATGGGGACCGATTTGAGGGAAAGTTCCGCGACGGTGTGCACAGCGTCGATGTCTCAGATTTGATGAGACGCATGGTGAAAGAGGATCTTCTCAAATTCGATGGCAAACGACTATTCCCTGAGAGGCTCGCCTATACTGTAAACTACAGCCTCACCAGTATTGAAGCGGATCTCTATGCTCGTGTCACAGATTATGTCCGGGAAGAGTTCAACCGGGCCGATGCCCTGGAGAATGAAGGCCGAAAAGGAACGGTTGGCTTTGCCCTCACAACATTGCAGCGTCGATTGGCCTCCTCGCCGGAGGCGATCTATCAATCCTTGCTGCGCAGGAAAGAGCGCCTTGAGAAGCGGCTACGTGAAGAGAAATTGCAAAAGCGTGGCTCTGAAGCACGGATAGAGGCCGCAAAAGATCTGCCCAGTCTCACCGAGGAGGAAATGGAGGATCTGGAAGATTCCCCCGACCTGGAAATAGAGAAGACCGAGGAGAAGGTAACGGATCAGGCCACAGCCTCTCAGACCATAGCTGAGCTGGAAAAAGAGATATCCACTCTAAGAGACCTTGAGAGTTTGGCCAGAAAGGTCAGGGCCAGCGGGAAAGACAGGAAATGGGATGAGCTATCCAAGCTTCTCGATAACAATCCAAAGATGTTCGACGCTCACGGCCATAGAAGAAAGCTGGTGATATTCACTGAGTTTCGGGATACTCTGAACTATCTGTCCGAACGCATCAGAAACCAACTGGGACATCCTGAATTTGTTACCACCATTTACGGTGGCATGGGTCGAGAGGAAAGGAAAAAAGCTAAAGAGGCATTCACCCAGGATAAGGACATTCTGATATTAGTAGCCACTGATGCTGCCGGTGAGGGCATCAACCTTCAAAGGGCACATCTTATGATCAACTACGACCTGCCCTGGAATCCCAACCGCCTGGAGCAACGCTTTGGTCGGATTCACAGGATAGGACAGACCGAGATCTGCCACCTCTGGAATCTCGTGGCCGCTGAGACCCGAGAGGGCGAGGTCTACAATCTCTTGCTGCGAAAGCTGGAGGAGGAGAGCCTGGCTCTGGGCGGCAAGGTCTTTAACATCCTGGGAAAAGTTACATTTGAGAATAAATCGCTGCGAGAGCTGCTCATAAAAGCGATCAGGAAAGGCGAAAGTCCTGAGGCCCGCGCCTGGCTAAATCAGGTCGTAGACGAGGCTTTGGATAAGCAGCAGCTCATTGCCCTGATAGAAGAACACGCCCTGGTGCATGACAGCATGGACGTAAGCCAGGTCATGCAGATAAAAGAAGATATGGAGAGGGCTCTGGCAAGGAGATTGCAGCCTCATTTCATAGCATCCTTCTTCCTGGAGGCTTTCAAGTTGCTGGGTGGAAGCATCCGGGAGCGCGAACCGAAGCGCTATGAGATCAGCCATGTCCCGGCCGTCATCCGGAATAGAGACCGAATGATTGGAACAGGAGAGGCTGTGCTGATGCGGTACGAGCGGATATGCTTCGAGAAGGAGATGATCAATGTGCCGGGAAAGCCATTGTCCGCTTTCATATGCCCGGGCCATCCTCTTCTGGATGCGGTTATTGATATTATTCTAGAGCGGTACAGGGATCTGCTGAAGAACGGTGCCGTTCTCATCGATCCCAGCGATCCGGGAGAGAAGGCAAAGGCACTGGTTTATTTGGAGCACTCCATCCAGGACGCCAGGACAACCAAGTCCGGAGAGTACAGGGTAGTCTCCAAGAGGATGCAGTTTGTGGAGATCGGACCGGGCCAGGAGGCAAATAACGTTGGCTATGCGCCTTATCTGGACTACCGGCCTGCCACAATTGAGGAGCAGGAGATTATCAAGCCGTTGATGAGAGAGGCCTGGATTTGTAAAGGCCTGGAAGAGATGGCCTATTCCTATGCTGTGGAGCACCTGGTTCCTCAGCATCTCTGCGAGGTGAAAGAGAGGCGTGAGGAGCTTATCGAGAAAACCATGGGAGCTGTCAAGGATAGGCTGACCAAGGAGATCAACTACTGGGATCATAGAGCCAATGAGCTCCGAGAGCAGGAAAGAGCCGGGAAGGTCAATGCCAAGATCAACTCTGCCAAAGCTCAGCAAAGAGCGGATGATTTGGATGGCCGCCTTCAGAAGCGCATAACTGAGCTGGAGCAGGAGAGAAGGCTCTCGCCCATGCCGCCGGTGGTTGTGGGCGGCGCTCTGGTGGTGCCCCAGGGATATCTGGATAGGGTCATGGGGCGCAAGAGTGAAGAGAGCCTCTCGGTCAATGCTGCGGAGAGGGCCAGGGTGGAGCAGATAGCCATGCGCTCTGTGATGCAGGCAGAAGCTAAGCTTGGCTATCTGCCCAGGGATGTGAGCCGGGAGAACTGTGGCTACGACATCGAGTCCAGAAGGCCGGATACAGAGCCACAGGAAGGCGGAAGGCTGCGGTTCATCGAGGTCAAGGGCCGGGCTGCTGGTGCGGATATAATTACTATTACCAAGAATGAGATCCTGACCGGGCTGAACAAGCCAGATGATTATATCCTGGCCATCGTTCTGGTGGATGGGGATCAGACAGAGCTGTGGTATTCCCGAAGGCCGTTTGGCAAGGAGCCGGACTTCGGAGCGGAGAGCGTGAATTATTCAATTAAGGAGCTACTGAACACGGCAGAGGAACCATAAAAAATATAAAGGATTGCGCAAATATGTCGAGCCTTAAACAGGATTCAGGAGAGGATTTTCCGGAGGCAGCCGAAAAGCATCTGCTTGACTCCCAGTTATTATTGGAAAAGGACCGCTTTGATGGAGCTGCCTATTTAGCTGGCTACGTGGTTGAGTGCTCATTAAAGACAATAATTCAAAAAGAAAATAGGTCTGTACCTCGTATACACGACCTCAGCAAACTTAGAGCAGATGCTTTGAGATTTGCTGCTAGGCCAAAATCAGGTCGTGATTTAACTATAGGTTGTTATAAATAGAACTACATTGCATATGATACATGGGTGTAGCAAATGGGAAAAAGAGGTCCAAAACCACGATTCTTGGATGTAGCATGTCCAAATGAGAGGTGTA
>Ga0247841_10001556_pt1 | contig 50589 bp, 56 predicted proteins | sample LaCruzMarch2015__2_FD_192410 | JGI IMG/M metagenome (GOLD analysis project Ga0247841, IMG submission 192410) | Freshwater microbial communities from meromictic Lake La Cruz, Castile-La Mancha, Spain - LaCruzMarch2015_18m | ecosystem: Environmental > Aquatic > Freshwater > Lake | place: Spain... | reverse complement strand
GCCACAGCAGTGACCGTTTTGACTTTTTGAATAATTTCTTGAAGTTTTGTTTCCTTTAACGACATATATTGCGAATCAAAAGAGTTCATTGTTAAAGTGTAAACTCTTTTGCTGCAATGTTAACAAACATTTTCTTTTAAACCTACCCCGCCCGAGGGGTTCTATTTATCAATTGGCAGCAGATTCCCGTGAACGATAAAGTCGGATGCTTCCGTCGCGGCGAATTCTTTGTCGTAGATCGCCTTGCACTCCGAAACGGGTATGGAAGTCCTTGCTGGAAGTTTGAAACATGTTCCGTTTTCAAACAGCCCGCCTTCCGAAGACTTGTATTCGAGAGTATCGGTTAAAATATTCCTGATAATGCGCGAGTTCACATCGCGAAGAGTGACGACTGGTGTTTTGGTACAGAGAAGGTCTTGCCCCAAAATATCTTCAAAAGGTTGAATGCCGAGCATTGCCACGGTCGTAGGATAAAGATCAAGATGGCTCCCCGGTACGTTTCTCACGCCATACAAATCGGTTCCCGGCGTAAGAATAATGAGCGGAACTCGGCTTCCTCTCAAATCGTTCTCGACAACAGCTTCAGGAAGGGCGGAGCCGATATTGGAAAAACTTTCATGGTCGCCATAAATAACAATGAGCGAATTATCATACAGGTCGTTCTTTTTCAGGTCATTGATAAAACTCCCGATTGAGGCATCAGTATAGTGGATACTTTGTAAATAATCTTTCTGCGTATCGTTGAACGGACTGTTGTCGGAAAACTTAAGTGTCTGAAACTCCTTCGGAATATCGAACGGCGTATGAGAAGAAAGCGTCATGAGCGTTACCATGAACGGCAGCTCGAAAGTTTTCATTTTTTCCGCAGACTGGGAGAAAAAATCATCGTCAGAAAGGGTGGGGAATCTTTTTTCAACAACCGAAAAATCACTTTTACTCACGACGTGGGTGTATCCGAGACGCGGGTAGATATTTGCACGATTCCAAAATGTCGATACATCACCATGGAGAACATAAGTATTATATCCGTTCTCTTTCAAAAGACCTGGCAGGGAAAAATATTTGTTGTTCGCATACTCGACAAAAGCGACCTCGTTATAAAGAGGGTAAAGCGAATTAAGTGTAGTAAACTCCGCATCGGCGGTATTTCCAGGGCCGATCTGCGCATAGTAATTATCAAAATATAGCCCCGAAAGAATGAGACGATTTAAATTCGGCGTTATTTCTTCGCCTTCGACGGTTTGGTTTATTACAGCATTTTCAAGTGATTCGACCTGAATGATCACAAGATTTCGTCCTTCTGCTATTCCAAAATATTTACCATCGGAAAGATCCGGCCTTTTTTCTCTCCAAGACTTTACGAATTGAATATCTTCGTTGTTCACACCTGTATCGCGAAGAGCAAGACTGATCATGTCCCCGACCGAATAATTAATGATGCCAACCTGTCCAACCCTCTCGTTCGGCGACCAAACGAAGTTATTGAGATCATGAAAATATTGATACGCGCTCCGAATATTGGTAAACCGAGAAGCGTTGTCGGCGATCTGAAATCCGTAACCGATGGCCGACAAAAGAAGGATAATCCCGCCAACGGCAAATTTCTGCCTTCTTGTTAAGATCAATTCATGTGACCACCCTTTCAATGAAAAGAAAAACAAGATGGCCGTCACGATCACACCGGCAGCGAAGAACCAAAGGATGGGAGACACAAACGCCATAGCCGCCGGAAGTTCATCGATGGCTTGTTCTGAGTATTTGATGGCTGAAGCCTGGAGATACGCTCCGGAATACGAATGGTACAGATACTGGGCAAAGAAGATTGCCGAAACGAAAAGCGACACGACAAAAGAATAGGTATATCGCGCACGAAGGCCAAAAAGGACCATTGGCCCATATAAAAGCACGCCTAGAGCAAAAGAAGATAAAAGAAATTGTCCCAGGAAGGTCGGCTTGGATAAGTCGAAACAGATATTATATATGTGGTTCTGTACAACGAATATCCCCATGAGAAGGATTACGGGGAAAATGGCGGATAAATATTTTTTGACGCGCATATTCAAGTATATTATGACATTTCTCCGCAAAAAGCCAACAAGCGAAATTCGTTGACACTCGTTTATTACGGCGGTACTGTTTAAATAGTTGCTTCTTTGAAAGACATCTCGACAAAGCGGAGGAAATTATGTTCATTAAAACCGATGAATATCTGCAACAGCTGATCAGAGAGAACAGGCCGTGGACAATCACGGCGATTCTTCTCCGGATAGCAAACCATTACTACCAAATGCAGCCGGCGTTCATAAAGCTCGTCCAAGTCATGGACGACATTCCGGACCCGTCCGGGTATCTTCATGCGGAACTGCATAAGGTCTGGGGCACGCTTCCTCGCGAGCTCCGAGTGCTGTTCCGATTCACAGAACACTGCCTGCCGAAGGTCGTTTATAACGCGGCGCTTCGCTTTGTCCTCGATAAAGTCATCTTTCCGTATTTTCTGGCCTCCGGGCAAGAAGCATATGCAGAGATGCGCTCTCGCCTCGAAAAGGAAGGGACGGGAACCGTGATGGATTTTGTCGGCGAAGAAGCTGAAACCGCGAAAGATGCGGGAGACTATCAGAGAGAATATCTATACGCCATGACCAGATATGCCAAACATATCGCAGTGAAGCCTTCATCGCTCGTCCCCGCAGACATATTTTCCAAAGGAACTTTTGATGATCACAAGCAAGCTCTTAAAGACGCGTTGCGAACACTTTTTTTTGTTCCAAGGTTCTCCAGCGCGACGGCTATCACTGTCGATGCGGAAGAATATTTCCAGTGGTGCAAACTTACAGAAGACGCCGTCCTCGAGCTTTTGCTTTCAGATGAGTTTTGTGAACTGGAAAACGTCGGGATAGCCCTTCAATCCTACCGCAAAGACGTGATGCGTTCCGCGAAAAAGATCGTCGACGCTGCGAAGAAACGCGGACATCCGATACGGGTACGGCTCGTCAAAGGCGCGTATTGGAATTCGGAACACGAAGAAGCAAAAAAACGAGGCGCAGCATTTCCGCTTTTCCGCAAAAAAGAAAATACGGACACAATGTTCGAACTGGTCCTTGACTATTTCAAAGATCACAGTGATCAGGTGCGCGTCTCAGTCGCATCGCATAACGCGAAGAGTTTGGGCCATGCCATCGATCTCCGGGACGAAAATTTCACATTCAGTGTCGAGATACTGAACGGAATGGGGGAATCGATCCGTCGTGCGCTCATGTGGTTCGAGATACCACACTCGATTTACATCCCATGCGTTCCGCCGAACAAAAGCCAAGCCTCAGGCAAGCACTACCTCGCCCGCCGTCTTGAGGAAATTTCCGACCCGCATGGCTGTATGATGACGAACATGTAACAACACCCCGTACCGGATCTTCGGTACGGGGGCTTTTTATACAAAAAATGGGTATGATATAATATACACAATGGACAACAAAAAAAGAGGTTTTGGGTCATTCTTTGTTTTTTTCGCCTTGGGACTCCTCGCCTCGTGGGTCCTTTATACCTATCGCACGAACTTGTTCAAGGCCCCCTGCGAAGAGCCCATACGATACCGCATAGGACAATTCGATCCGCGATTTAAGATACCAAGCTCCGAGCTACAGAAAGCGATCAATAAAGCCATTAAACTTTGGAGCGAACCGATCGGCAAAGACCTGTTTACCTATGGTTCGACAGGGAGGTCGGTCACGGTCAACCTTATATACGACGAACGGCAAGAAAACACTCACACAAGCAACGAACTTGTACAAAATATCAACAACGCCAAAAAGCTCGCTTCGTTGGCCAAAGAAAAAATGATGCAAGCAAAAAGCGAATATACGGCAAGGTCGTCCGAATACGAAACGGCATTAAAAAAATTCCAACGAGACCAGGAAAACTACAACGCGGAGGTCGACAGGGTAAACAATAATGGAGGTGCAACCCCAGACGAATATGAAAAACTGAACGAACAAAAAGCGGTACTCACCGCCGAGTATAATGCCGTCGAAAAGTTGAGAGAGGGGATCAATTCTCTCGCGGAGCAGATAAATGCTCTTACGCAAAATTACAACTCTCTGGCTATGAACATCAACAAAGAAGTCGACAACGTAAACAGGACCTATGGTGAAAAATTCAATGAAGGCGAGTACATCAGTGATATTACCGGGGAAAGCATAAACATCTATGAGTTTTCGAGCGAGAAGAAACTTGAGCGCGTTATTGCACACGAACTTGGACATGCGCTCGGACTCGACCACAATGATGACCCGGAATCGATCATGTATGAACTGAACAGCGGACCGGACCTCGTCCTCACAAAAGAAGACATCGCCTCGCTGCAAGCGATATGCAAGAAAGCGGATGAATAAAAAAGGACCGCACTCTGGCGGTCCGGCGTGGAAGATATTACTTGGAAAATTTTTCGGGAATTTTACTGGAGACATCTTTGTAGCCAAACATCATGTGGTCGGTTTTGCCCCCCCCTTTTTTTTGTATTGCAATGACTAAGCTGAAGAGTACAATAACTTTATCTAAAAAAATGTCAAACCTCATCGATCAAATAAAAAAACTCCCCGACGCGCCCGGCGTTTACTTTTTCAAAGATGGGGCAGGGAAGATCTTATACATAGGAAAAGCCACTTCGCTTCGCGACCGCGTACGGAGCTATTTTGGCGCGGACCTTAAAGAAACACGCGGTCCGCTGATCGTCCAAATGATAGAGAGGGCGAGAAAGATCGGCTTTATAGAGACGGGCTCCGTTCTTGAGGCGCTCGTACTCGAGGCTGAACTTATCCGAAAATACAAACCGGCGCACAACACCGACCTCAAAGACGATAAAAGTTTCAACTACGTCGTCATCACCAAAGAGGATTTTCCGCGCGTGCTTCTCGTTCGTGGGCACAACCTCGATCCGAAAGAATATAAAGAATACTTCGGACCTTTTCCGAACGGCGGGCAATTAAAAGAGGCGATGAGACTCGTACGAAAGATATTCTCCTTTCGAGACAAATGCGTTCCAAACTCTGGGCGTCCTTGCTTTAACGCGCAAATAGGCTTATGTCCGGGCGTGTGCATCGGAACGGTAGATAAAAAAGAATATGCAAAGATAATAAGGAACATCATACTTTTTTTCCGCGGAAAGAAGAAGGATCTTTTAAACAAACTGGAAAAGGAGATGAAGGAGTTCGCAAAAAAAGAAGAGTTCGAAAAAGCATCCGAAATAAAACAAACGATCTTCGCACTGTCGCACATTCACGATGTTTCGCTTTTAAAAAAAGAGGAAATGGGAAACGGACCGTTTCGCGTCGAGGGTTACGACATCGCTCACATGAGCGGAACCAACACTGTCGGTGTTATGACCGTTGTTTCGAATGGAGAAGCAGAGCGGGGACAATACAGAAAGTTCCGGATACGAAATGTTCAGGGGGTGAACGATACGGCACATCTTAAAGAAGTTTTGGAACGCCGCGTCGAGCACCCCGAATGGAAATTCCCGAATCTCATCGTCGTTGACGGCGGGATAGCACAAAAAAATGCGGCGGAATTCGTTCTTAAAAAGTACGGTTTTCAGATACCGGTCGTCGGCGTTGTCAAAGACGAACACCACCATCCGAAACATTTCATCGGAGGCCAAGAATTGGTACGCAAACATGAAAAAGAAATTCTCCTCAGCAACAACGAGGCGCATCGTTTCGCTATAGAATACCACAAAAAATTGAGAGAAAAATTGCCCTAAATACCATTTAGTGGTACCGTTGACGACAGGAGTAACCTACACCGAAAAAAGAGGAACCCAGTGACAACGCGTCAAAAATCTCATTTATGGACAACGGGGATCGCAATTCTTGTTTCGATCCTCTTCCTTCAATCACCGCAAGCGAACCTAAGCGTACCGATCCTGTTCTTCCTCTACTTTTGGAGCGGAATAGGCCTCGGCTACATCGGCAGAGTGTCTCAGGAAAAACAACTTTCCGGTCTTTCCAACAAAAAGGCTCTTCTGCTTCTCGCCAAGTCCACGATCTATGGACCCTATATTTTTGAGACGGTTGAAAAAATGGCCCAAAAACGCCAAACAAGTCTCTAATCTCCCAACCCCGGCATCTGCCGGGAATTTTTATACAAAAAGCCCGGGTTTCCCCGGGTGTCCTCACGCTTATTCGTCTTCGTCTCCTTCGCATTCCTCTACGGTTTCGCTAACGAAGAACTCTTTAACAGCAATGATACCGGCTTCTTCGTCAAAGAACTCCCGGTCGCGGTCGTAGAACATGGCGCGAATGTCGTTGTACGGCAATTCGATCAAGGTCTCCGCGATTTTCGAGTGCGCCCAGTACCATACCGGTTCATCGACATACAGATGCCACAGATCCCCGAGGGTGCCGTACCATTCTTGCCAAGTGGTTCTTTCCCCGTCTTCCGTGATCATAGGGACAGCGGGCAGAGCGATCCGAGGGAAATGATCGCAGACGAACAGGGACATCCGTTCGATCGCAAAAGCCCACCAAGGACCTTCTTCCAGGCAAATATGTCCTGTCTCATAGAGGCTATTTATTCCATAACACCACGACGTCGTCCGTCGAGGTTCATAGCCTCTCTCTCTTTCCTGAAGAAATACGTCTCCGGTCTTTGGGGCCATAACCGTCTTGATCCTGGATTGACACCAAGAGTCCACCGGGCGGCTCACATAGTCATACCACGCATTATCCAGAGATTCGGAAATATGCTCACCCAAACGAACAACCAAGTCTCTGACGGCAAACGCGTACCACGGCCCCTCATCCAAAACAACGAAAAAGCCGCACGGATCATTCCTCCATTTCCTCATAGAGCACCTCTCTTGCTATTGGACAAAAAGATCCAAAGAAATCTTATCACCATCAGAAAAATTTGACAAATATCACAAGAAAATCCCGGGTTCCCCCGGGATACATGGTCTTAGCCCCCCACCTCTTCTTCGCCCCATTCCTGAACAGAAACAGGAGTATCAGTGGCATTATCGATCTCGACAACATCCGCAAACTCGGCAAAGGCCGCAAACCTGGCTTCCGCTGTAGCAGCCTCGACGTCAAAGAACTTCGGGTTATGCGGATAAAGCTCTTTTTTCAGGACATTGTAATCTATGTCGAACTCATAGCTTTTGATCTTTGGCTGTAACCACCGACACATCGGCAGATAGACACACTCGAACCAAAGCGAGTCAAGAGTGCCATATTCTTTTCGAAGATCGGTCTCTTCGCCATCTTCGCCTGCACATCGGATCGCCGGCAGACGCCATGCGGGCACGAACACCCACCAAGACATGACATATTCGAGAGCAAACGCCCACCAAGGCGCCTCCTCGAGCAGAAGACCGCCGACTCCGAATATGCTGTTCACTGCGTAATCCCAACGCTTCATAAGCACTACCTCTCTTTTCGGTTGATGACAATCCCGAGGAAACAGTATCATAGAACGAGTGGCCTGACAATTTATTCGAATCTTCCAAAAACGTTTGGCATGACGCGTCTTTTTTTGTACAATAAAGCAATGGAAAACCAAAGAATTCTTTTAAAGATATCTGGCGAGGCGCTGTCGTCAAAAAGCACCGACCAGAAATATTCAGAAGACGTACTCAAAGATATCGTCGACCAGATCAAAACGCTTCGCGAGCAAAAGATACAGATCGCTTTAGTCGTTGGGGGAGGGAACCTCTTTCGCGGGCGAGATCTCTCGGGCTTGCCCGGGGTGAAGCGAATGACTGCTGACTATATAGGAATGCTCGGTACGGTTCAAAATTCTCTTGTTCTGCGGGACTACCTTGAAAGCCGCGGGGTCCCCGCCATCGTCTCCTCTGCTATCGGAATGCGACGAGTCTGTGAAGAAATGCTGCAGGCAAAAGTAGAAGAAGAGCTCCAGCAGGGAAAAGTGATCATTTTTGCCGCGGGACTTGGTGCCGCATATTTTTCAACAGATTCGAACGCCGTCCAACGATCGCTTGAAATAGGGGCCACGATGCTTGTCATGGCCAAGAATGGTGTTGACGGTCTTTATTCAGCAGACCCCAAGCTGGATCCGAAAGCAACAAAGATAGACCGCATAACGTGTGTTGAAGTACTGAACCGCAACCTCAAGGTCGCGGACGCCTCCGCTATTGCCCTTGCCAGAGAAAACAAACTGCCTATAAAAGTTATCTCTCTGAAAGATATCTCAAAGCTCATGGACGATTCGATCGGCTCGATCGTGATACCCGAATAGATCGACTGAGCGAACATAACCGAAGAACGTCATCAAAAAAACAAAAACGATTTATTCGCAAATAAATAACGATACGATATCATGGAGAACAAAAGCTTTCTACCTTACATAGTTTTCGCCGTCGTACTCATTGCAGGCGGCCTGTATTTCTATTCAAACTTTAAACCAAGTCCGCAGGGAACGCCAAATGAGTATGTAGCGGGAAATAATACCAACACTCCAGCAACCACCACCGCCACAGGAACACCTGTCACGGTCGTCGATGAGATCTCCCAGCCCGCCCCCGTGAACAAGGCAGCGGATACCGCCGCAAAACCCAGCGCAACAAATACTATTAATAAAACATCAAATATGATCACAATTCAAACAAACTTCGGGAATATCGTATTCCAAACCTACAACGAAGACGCTCCAAAAACAGTCGCCAACTTCATTACGCTTGCGAACCAGGGTTTTTATAATAACCTGACCTTTCACCGAGTTATCGATAAATTCATGATCCAAGGAGGCGACCCGACAGGCAACGGTACCGGCGGACCCGGCTATACTTTTGAAGATGAACTTGATCCCAATACCAAATCATACAAGAACGGCTACCAAAAAGGAGTGGTGGCAATGGCAAATGCCGGACCAAACACGAACGGCAGCCAATTCTTTATCATGCTTGCCGACACACCGCTTCCGCATGCGTACACTATTTTCGGAAAAGTGGTTTCAGGTCAAGATGTAGTGGATAAGATCGGAAAGACCAAGACAGACGCAAACGATAAACCTATTTCACCGGTCACAATGCAAAAAGTTGTCGTTGAACAATAAAAATATGGGCGGCCAACCTCGGATAGAAGTGATCGTACGCGCAGTAATATTTGATGACAGTCATGAACACATGCTCTTTTGCGCACCGGCAAATAAAGAATATTACTACCTTCCCGGAGGACATATCGAACACGGAGAAACATCCCCGCAAACCCTTAGAAGGGAGATCTCTGAAGAAACCGGGGTACAAACCGACGCTTCAACATACTTTTTTCTCGGGATAAGCGAGGAGGCATTCATTCAAAACGGCGAAAAACATCAAGAGTTGAACTTATACTATCGACTTCCTCAAGCATTTCCGTCCGAGATAATAGCACAGGAAAAGGATATTGTCTATGAATGGATTTCTGTCAAAGAGTTCTACAAATTCAACATATTGCCAAAGTCCGTCATCTCACTTTTACAAAGTTGGAAACAATTATGACGCAAGGTACTCGTTCAGTTATTTTGGGGATCTCGATCTTTTGCGTTACTGCAATGCTGTTGTCTTTCATGAAAAATAATGTGCCGGCGAATCCAAAAGAGGGCTCTGCACAACCAAAAATAATAAAAAGCATTATGAAACTAGAAAGTAGCGCATTCAAAAACGGAGAAAAAATTCCCGCAAAATATACCTGCAAAGGGGAGGGGATTAACCCCCCTCTTATTGTGACAGGCATACCCCCCAACGCAAAAAGCCTCGCGTTGACGCTTGAAGATCCTGATGCCCCGCGCACAACGTTCGATCACTGGGTTGTCTGGAACATTCCAACAACCACAACAATAACAGAAGAGGGAATACCGCCTGCAGGTATTTTTGGTAAAAACAGCCTCGGAGAAAAAAGTTATGTTCCGCCATGTCCTCCGTCTGGTGAACATCACTATTACTTCCGCCTTTATGCTTTGGATGTTGAACTTCCTCAAAACCTTGACCTGATGGGAGGAGGAACAAAGACGGGGCTTCTTAACGCAATGAACGGACATATCCTCGACACAGCAGAACTTCTCGGCGTGTATGGTAAATAAAACCGAATAAAAAACATGGCAAAAAAAGTCTGGAAGGAAATAACAAAACCGCTTTTAGTCTTATCCGCTCTGTTTGCGGTCGCTTTATGGCTCGGCTATCTTTCTGCACAAGCACACCCCTCTGATAGTCTGGAACTTTTTCAAAAGATAGCAAAGAGTATGAACGCACTTCGGGGAATGAACCCATTCGTTGTTTTTCTCATGCTTTTTGTGAGCACATTGCTTAAAGCTGTTTCAGTAATCGTTTTTGGCACTTTCTTTTGGGTCGTTCCTGCGATCTTTGTTTTTATAAGCGGCGCGCTTGTCGGGGTGATGTCCTCGGTCGTCATCATAAAACACGGGGTGGGATATCTTATTCCGATCATCTCTCCTCATGGGATACTTGAACTGCCGGCCTTCTTCCTCGCAAGCGCTTATGGTGTTCGACTTGGTACGCGTTACTGGTACAAGCTCAGGTATGGCGAACCGTTCAAACCCGTATTTATCCGAATAATGAAAAATACCGCGAAATACGTCCTCCCGCTCGTTATCTTTTCCTCAGTGACCGAAACAGCTATTATTTCCTGGTTCTTAACAACAATGAAATAAAATGGACTTCCGCACCAAAGAAACACTCGCCAAATATTACGCTTTCATAAAAGAGCGAAAGAGCGCAGGGGGGACTCCTCCGTGCCGTTTCTGCAAAGAGATCCTGCCGGACGAAAAATATTCTTTCAAGTACTGGAAAATACTTCACAATAATTTTCCTTATGACAACATCGCGGAACTGCACGACATGCTCATTCCAAAACGGCATTTCGCCGACGAAACCGAAATGAACGCCGACGAAAGGGAAGAGCTGATAGATATAAAAGTACGGATCATCCCCGGAATGCAAGCCTATGACACCATGATAGAGAACTTTAAAAAAATGCGAAGTATGGAACACTACCATATACATTTAATAAAGCTCAAAATTGACTGAATGGTAACGACTGCTTGGAAACGTGCTTCACAAGAGTGCATTTTTGTTTTGTGCTTTGATCACGGGGAACCTTTTTAATTCCCCGAAAGTTGTATCTTTTTTGAGGAGAGTATTTCGCTTTTCCCAAAAGAGAAGAGGGGGGTGAGAAGATGTTTCCACTTGTTTGCATCGGCGGTCCGACCGGGGCGGGAAAGGACACGATCGTCAACGCTTTCCTGCCGAACAACCCGGGTTTCACGCGAGTACCAAGAACCACGACAAGGGCTCCGAGACCGGGAGAGATCGAGGGTTTTCACTATCATTTTCTTACTCTCGACGAGTTTAGAGACCGCGAAGAACGCGGACTCATATGCGCCATTGACGTCTTTTGCGGCGAAAGATACGGCATCGACCTGAAAAGGATCATCGACGCCTTCGAAGAGAGGAAACAGGTCATCGGGGTGTTCGGGGTATGTTCATACGGCTTGCGCGAGATATACGGCGAGAAAGCTTTGCTGGTGTATATTTCCGCCCCGATACATCTTTTACGCGACCGATTGACCTCACGCGGCGATAGCCCGCACGATGTCTTACGTCGTACCAGGGCGGCGGAGAAACAGCTTGAGGAAGAGCCTGAACACTTCGATCACATTATCCAAAATGTCAGCTCTGTCTCTTATGCTGTGAAAAGGCTGGAAGATATCATCTCGAGATGACCAAAAAGCGCCCCACTGACGGGGCGCTCTTTTTATCCTTTATGGTGTGCGAGATAGACCGGCAAAGAAGCTTGGAACCCACCAGAATATATTTTACCCTCCGGGTCATCCTTCATCTTTTCGAGGACCGCGAGCGGGTCATCCCAAAAAACTTTTTCAACCTCTTCTTCTTGGAGTACGCCGGCGTCACCCTCGGTTTCAAACACTTCAAAGACATGACGCACAAAAATTCCTCCCGGTGTATTGTGTTCTTCAGAAACGGCTTTCCCAATCTTTACCAGTGCGGCGTCCTTCACGCCGAGCTCTTCTTCAAGTTCTCTCTTGGCCGTTTGCTCATAGGTCTCTCCGGGATCAACGTGACCGGCTGAAGAATGATCAAGTCTGCCATCCTTTCTTTTTTGGATAAGAATGTTTCCACTCTTATCATATAAATACACAACTGCTATACGATGGAGAAGGCCGTCATGGTGAGACACATCTCTCGTCACGATATCTATTTCATTGTCGTCCTCATCGACATGAATGACGTTGTTCATAGTCACATGATACCATATTCTTTTTTAGCTGAGCAGATACATGGTAACGAATAGCGATATAACGATCACATACTTGACATAATATGTTATAATGTGTTGTTATGTGAAATTTCCTATTGTTGAGCCCTTTTAAGCAAAGGCGAAAAAACGACGTTTTGGGGTATGGGTCTAAATGACGTTTTTTATTAGCGAGAGGTCTCAAAAAAACTCCGGAGACTGCTGGGAGAGGGGAGAAAAATTTTTAGAAAAAGTTTTTTATTTTTTAAGAGAATTTTTATATAAAAAATAATACTGCGGCGAACTCCGCCAAGTCTGCACACATGATCCATAGGTTCAGGGGGAGCCCTTATTTGTAGGGATTTTTAAAATATGCAACGTCGCACAATATATCTTTTACGACGTTCGTCCTTTTCTTTTGAGCGCAAACAAAAACGACCCGGGAAGAATCCTGAGCCGTACTATCCATCCTCTTAAATCTTCCCCGAGCCTTTTACGGTCAAACTGGCGCTTGGTTTTACACCTTATGGGCGCGCCATGGATAAAAGCGGTAAGACCACCCCCTTCCAAATGATACCGATCAAAATGTTGTTCCAAATGAAAGACACCGCGGCCGCAAGATAGTTGTTCCATATCGATGCGACAAAGTTCGTTATCGATACCGCGGCTTCTCGTATGCCGGCATGCGAATCAATGAATCCGCGAACGTCGATGTGGAAGTACCACAAGATGAGGCTGAAGACGACAAATAAAAATATTATTCTTGTCATGTGTTATCGAGAATGAAATTATAATTGAGGGAAATAAAGTGACGGGTCGAGATATGGCGGCTTTACTGTCGGCAAAGGCATTGTGAACGTCCTTCCGGCGCACGATTGGCTGGCAAATGCTCCAACCTTAACGCCGCCTGAAGCGAACATCCCGATGTGCAAGTGTGGTCCCGTTGAATAGCCGGTATTCCCACTATAACCGAGTAGGTCTCCGGCATCGACTTCCTGGCCTTGTGAAACCTTGACCATACTGAAGTGCGCAAAAAGGACCGTCAGCTTCATATCCAATCTTACAAGCACCCACTTTCCATAAGACGCCTTTGGACACACTACATCAGTATCGCCAACTCCGATCACCACGCCATGCGCGGGCGAACTGATAGGCGTCCCGACGCTTGCACGCAAGTCCATACCGTTATGCGACCCTGAGGCATACAACTGACCGGAATCGCTGGTAATACCAAAGCGCTGAGTGACGACAGGAACATCGACCGGCCACAAAAGATCATGTGTCGCCGGAGGAAGCTCGTCCATCGATAGCTGTCTGGTCAATTGTCCTTCATACGCGGCAAGGTCATTTTCAAACTGGATCTTTTTCTGACGATTTTCTTCCAATATTTTTTGATAATCCGCTTCGCGATTCTTCGTCGCCTTAAGCACGGCGGTTTTTTGCCTCTCAGTACTGTCAAGGATGGCTTTCTGATCGGCTAATGAGGTTTTATAGTTCGCAAGTTTTTTCACGGCGGCTTCTTGTTCGCCTTTTTGTTCGGTAAGGGTTGTCTTATTCTTTTGCAGTTCTTTCACTCGCTCGTTCACTTTATCGCCAAGTTCGATAAGCTGCATTTTTTCATCAAGGATCCCTGAAAGATTATCCTCAGACAAGATCATTTCAACGAAAGACTGCTGATCCGCCTGGTCCACAGCGCGAAGCACCGCGGCAATCGACTCGGTAGACTTTTTTATGTGATCTTCGGTATTCGTTATTTCGATCGAAAGCTCTTCGACGTTCAAGTTCGTACTGTCGATCCGATTTTGTGTTTTATTTATGTTCGCGCCCATTTTCTGACGCTCCATATCAAGCTCTTGGATCGCTCCCTTAAGGGTCATGGATTCGTTCCGGGCTGAATTCAACCACTTTTGATAGGTATCGATCTCATTCTGTATCGCCTGCAGATCGGCATTCTTCTTAGCTATCTTCTCTCTGAGGGCGACAGCCTCGTCCGCGGCCTGCTGTTTAAGTCTTGCTGCCAATGCTTCGGTTGCCGCCTGTGCCTGTGCGGCAGCGATCTCATCCGCCGTAAGAATTTTTTCGGTATTGATCGCAAATGCTTTATCAGCCAAAACCTGGCTAAAGAGAGCTGCGAGCATGAAAAAAACAGCGACAAAAACCGTTCTTTTGTTCGTTGATTGAAAAATCCGTATTTTATTTTTAATAAAGATCTTCACAAGTTAAATACAATAACAACACATTTTAAGAGTTTGTCAAATACGCTCAAAGGCCCCTTATTCGTGTTCAAGGCCGACACGCAAAAGCTGACGAGCGATCTTTTCGGCGGCAGTGGAATTATGCTCCGCAAACTTCCCTGCTGCTGCCGCCATGTTCGCACGCATTTTGTCGTCTCCTATAACGCGATCCACTTCTGCTACAAGAAGGTGCGGGGACAAATTTTCTTCTTCTACGACGATAGCAGCGCCGGTGCGAGAATAGCTGAAAGCGTTTTGACGCTGATGATCGCCGACAGAATGAGTTATGGGGATTATGAGACTCGGTTTTCTCCATGAAGCGATCTCGAAGATCGTCGAACCGGCGCGCGAGATAACGAGATCGGCGACCCCCGCAGACATCCGAAGCGCAAGATTATTTAAGAACGGATACATCTTATATCGATTCTTGTGTGGATTTTCACCCAATATTGCAGGCAAACGCAGGTCTATCTCTTTTTTATTTTGTTCACCGATCTGATGAATGATCTGATACTTTTCAAGGAGCATCGGCAACGCGCTCAATATACTTTCGTTGATCGTTTGCGACCCCTGAGAACCGCCGAGCACAAGCAGCACGGGGACGTTATCTTCGAGTTCCAAGAATTTCCGCGCATTTTGGGTTATCGGTATAATGATCTCTTTTCTTATCGGATTCCCTGTTGCGATAGTCTTGCTCTCTGGAAAATGTTTGATGGCTTCGGGATACGATACCGCTATATACTTCGCGAACCTCGAAGCCCATTTATTTACTCTGCCCGGAACAGAATCGGATTCGTGGATCAAAACCGGTATCCTCAAGATGCGCGCGGCGAAAAGTGTCGGATAGCTGGCAAAACCGCCTTTTCCAAAAACAATATCCGGATATATTCTGTAAAGAACGAAGATCGCCCGAATAACAGCAAAGGCGGTTTTAAAAATATCGAAAAAATTAGCGGCTGACGAATACGCACGGCGCTTTCCTGTCGCTATTTGTATATATTCAATATTGTTATTGAATAAAAGTTCTTTATCGTACGGATCATTGGAAATAAAATAGAGCTCCGCCGGCAAGAGCCGTTCTTTTTGCTCAATATCGTGAATAGCCTCTGTGATAGCAATGATCGGGTAGAAATGCCCGCCCGTACCGCCTCCTGTGAACAATATCCTCATAGTATTTTTAGTATAACAGTTTTTGCTAAATTATTTAACACTTTTCACAAGGATCCTTTGCTGCTCTCCGCGAGAAATATTCAATATCATACCAACCTCGGTCAAAGCAAAAAAGAGAGCTGTTCCTCCATGACTAACAAAGATGAGCGGAACGCCGGTCAAAGGAAAACACCCCACCATTGACGCGATGTTAATAAAAGACTGCGCGATCATCAAAAGAATGAGCCCGACAACCACGAGCCGACTGTATACATCGGGAGCTTTAGAAGCTATATGAAGCCCACGCATTGCAAAGAACAAAAACATGAGAACCAACGCAGAACTTCCGATAAACCCAAATTCCTCCGAGGCAACCGCAAAAATGGAGTCATTCGTCGGCTCCGGCAAGAATTTGAATTTTTGGATGCCTTGCCCGAAACCCCGTCCGAAGATCTGGCCGGAACCGATGGTGATCAGCGACTGTTTGAGCTGATAACCGGCACCGTTCGGATCATGGCTTGGGTCCATAAAAACAGTGATCCGCTCTTGAAGATACGGGCGCATACAGATCAGTCCGACAAGGGCCGCCATCCCAAGAATTACGATCATGGTTATATGAGAGATCTTTCCACCCGCGACAAAGAACATCCCGAGTCCCGCGGCAATAACTATGCCGGCGGTGCCTGTGTCCGGTTCAGCAAGTAAAAGGGCGGTCGAGATCCCCACGAACAAAAGGAACGGCAAAGTACCATAAGAGAAAGTACGAACATGATCTTTTGCAGCAGAAAGCCACGCTGCGAAATACAGCACAAATCCGATCTTTAAGAACTCTGAGGCTTGGAAAGTAGCAAAACGAAGATCTATCCATCGAGAGGAACCTCCATGGGAAAAACCAATACCGGGGACAAAAACGAGAATACACAAAACAACTCCGAGGATAAACAAGAAAAAAGAATATTTTCGTACGGTCTTATACGAAATACGCGACATAACGAACATTGAGATAAAACCGAGGGAAAGGCCGAGAAAGATCTGGTTCAAGAATACGCTTTGGAAACTTGCCCCGTTATCACGAGCAAGAAGCCCGCCCGCTGCCGAAACGAACAAGAAAAAACCGCCGACAGCAAGCATGATCGTAAGCAACAAAAAAAATGTGTCGAACTTTTTTCCTGACATAAATATGTTTATTAAACCCGAAATACGAAACTCGAAATTCGAAACAAATCCAAAGAATAAAAACGCAAAAGTTTAATCGTCATGTTCCGTTTTTGAGTTTATAATTTTGAAATTTGAATTTGTTTCGGTTTTAGGATTTCGGATTTCGAATTTACTAAAGAGCATGCCCCGAAAGCGCAATGATCACCCCGATAAGCGTAAAAACGATAGAGATGACCCAATAGCGCATGGTGACTTTATAGCTCGGCCAACCGATAGCCTCGAAGTGATGATGGAGGGGTGCAATCAGGAAAACTTTTTTGTGTCTGAGCTTTTTTGAGGTGACTTGGATGACATTTGAAAGTACGGTAATGGTGAGAGGAAAAGCGATGATAGGAAGAACGAGAATCCCTTTCCCGTCCACATGAGCATCGGTAAGAAAAGCCACAACAGCAAGCGTAAGAGAAAGCCCCATTGAACCTGTCTCGGACATGTAAAAACGAGCCGGGGGAATATTGAACCACAAAAAAGCAAGAATGGCTCCGACTATGACCGTACAAAAAGCGGCGATATCTATCTGGTGCTGATACTGTGCAATGATGGCGTATCCCGCAAAGGCGGAAGCGAAAACTCCGCCGGCGAGCCCGTCGATACCGTCAATGACACCGCTCGCGTATACGGTGAGCATTACGAGACTGAAAAACGGTATGAACAGCCAGCCGATATCAACGATACCATCGAAAGGGATGGCAACCGAAGACACACCAAGCTTTACAAAGAACCAATATGCACCCACAAGCGAAATAAGAAAAACGATGAACAAACGCTTCTTGAGGGAAAGACCGCCAGCGGCATGATCTCCTATACCCTTTGCTTCCAAAAAATCATCAATAAGTCCGATGAGTGATCCGACAATTAAGGTAAAAAATGGTAACCATGTCTGACTTCGATTTAGGAAGTTGAGTTTATTCGTAATCGTTCCCGGAAATATTTTCGCCACGAACCAAATGATAAGAACCGTCAAAAAAACGCTTCCCCAAATAACAACCCCGCCCATTTTCGGCGTTTTTGATTCGTAATCTTTATGAAGCGAATTAAATATTGGCGTTTCATTTCCGCCCATATCAACCTTTCCGGTTTTCCTCCACATTTTGTATTTATACAAATAATGCGAAAGAATGGGCGTAATTCCGACCCCGACGAAGAATGCTATTGCGGCGGGTATGAAGATCTTGACTGTGTCTATGACCATATTCAAAGTATAAACCAAAAATAAAGCATTTTAAAGGGAAAACGATGGTTTTTAGTGATAAAAATCCGGCCCGCTAACGGGGCCGGCAACCCGAGGTGGTTGCGCATGCAAAACAGAGGCGCCCCAGGTTTATAAAAGAAATATAGCATACGTCGGTTCTTTGTCAAAAAGGACCAAAAATATGGCTATAATAAAGGATAAAAAATGGTATTTGGCCTAGATCTCGCTTTCTTGCTCCACTTTTTTTATCGCTGCGGAAACAAGCTTCTCGACGTCCAAAAATCTTCCTTCTTGAGTAGATCCAAGTACGGCAACGACTATCGGACGGGATGGAACGGCATCAAATGCGACAACAAGATTTCCGCCAGCAAGGTCGGTTAAACCGGTCTTTGACGCAAGAAGACGAGGTATCGATTGCGCAACCTTGTTCGTATTCACTGCGAGGTGAATAAAACCGTCAAGCGAAGTAAAGCGAAGGGCGTCATGTGCCGTCGCGGACAATAGCTCAGGATCATTCAAAACAATATATGAAAAAAGATCGGCCATATCCTTTGCTGATCCGTATGCACCGGAAAGGCCTCCCGGGACATTTGCATCTAAACCGTTAGGACTTAAATAAAATGTTTGTTCAAGACGAAGCGACATCGCCATGTCATTCATTTGGTCTACAAAAGAACGTTGTTCATTACCGAGTGTCCTGGCGATGGCACTTGCTCCGCTGTTCGATGATACGACCAGCATATAATCCAAGAGATCTTTCAACTTCCACTTTTCGGAAAGCAAAAGTCCTCCGGCACCGCTCTCGAGATCAGAGTTCTTCACCGTTATGATCGTATCACCGGAAGAGTGGGATGCGACGAGCGCCGTCATAACCTTAGCGACAGAAGCAAGCGGTAATTGCGCTTCGCTGTTCTTTTCGTATAGCACCTTCCCATCGGTAACATCGAGCACATATGCTGCAGTGGCCCGTACCTCTATGTCACTGAATGGATCCTGTTTTACCGTTGCGTAAACAGGAGCGGAGATCTGTTGGGAAGAAGACGACGCCACGGAAACAACGTTCCCCTTAGGCTCGATGTTCAGAATAGCAAAAAAAATACTGAAAAAGATGACAACCAAAAGAACACCGGCACCAACGGTGATAGGCATGAGGGTATTTTTATTTTCAATGTCAAACAGGTTCATTTTTGTTCGCAAGGTCCGTAATGCTCTCTTCAACCTTCGTGTAAAATTCTTCGCGATCCGGAAGTTCGTCCAGATCCTTAATGCCTAAATGTTCGAGCAATTCAAATGTCGGACGATATAAAAAACTTCGCTGATCGCGGGGGTTTTCAATCTTCTCGACCAGCCCCCTCACAAGAAGATGACGCAAAATAAAGTTCGAATTAACGCCGCGAATATGGTCTATCTCGCTTTTTGCGATGGGGTGTTTATAAAGAACGATCGTCAGAGTCTCAAGAGACGCCTTTCCGAGATCTTGGGAAAGCTCTTCTTTTGCGAGCGTATCGATAACCCCTCCCATCTCCGGGGCGGTCCCTAAAGAGACCTCGCCATCCTTCTGAAGCAGCACGATACCTCTATCCGAAAGTTTTTCCCCTAAGATCTTTAAGCCCTCGAGGATCATTTCTTCCTCCACATTAAAAAGCGTCGCCAACTTTGCGATCTTTGTCGGTTCAGCCTTAAAAAAAAGCACCGCTTCAATTTGAGCATCGATCGACATCATGATATGTAAAATTGTAACACAAAGAATGTAAATTTAAAAAGAACCGCCGGGATACCCGACGCCTCTTCGCCCTACCGATCAATACCACTGGACCTTTCCGCCGGTGGTCTTGTCAAAGACGGAATCCTTCCCACAGGAGAAACCGCAGAAGACCGCCTTTCGGACGATCTCATCGCCGCGACGTTCGAGAGTCAGGCTATGATTTCCCGAATAGCTGACGTTTCGGGTTTCTCCGACCGGCAATCGGACGCGGAGAACATTCCCATCCTCCTTGATCATCCCCGCTTCGGCAGAGCCGTCATCGGCGATGGAGATATACATGGAACTGGCCAATACTGATGAATACTCGGACACGAGAAATACCTCTTTACTGTTTCCAAACCAAAACCTTTCCTTCCGTTGGACTCCGCAGAGCAACATCTTCCAGACGCGTCCCCGAACAGACCACGCATTTGGGGGTAGGGAGACGTACAAGACCTGATTGCTTTTATACATTAAAAATACAAAACAGTCAACACCCCTTTTACTCGCCATACCTCGGTACGCCGATCTTTCGCGTTTCAATCTCAAAGTCGGAAAAGTTCTCGTCCTGGACCGCGCCTATCGCGCCGCGTTTTATGAGTTCGAGAACTGCGAGAAAACTTACTATTACGGAGGCCTTCGCTTCCTTCCCAATCCCGGAATATCGTTTAAAGCTCATTTTTAAATGTGAATCGATCCGTTTTACCAGCTTCCCCATCGCTTCCTCGAGGGTGATCTTTGTTCGAAGGATCGCCTTCGGAAGAGGTTCGTTCTTCGGCAAATGCAAAAGAACATTTTGCGCAGCTGCTAAAATGTTCTGCATGAGAACGTCTCGACCGGGCGAGAAGGTCACAAAAACATTTTTAGGAGCCTCCCGTTCGCGTATCACTTTCTTTCCATACATCTCTTGAATGCCAATGGAGAGCTCTTTCATACGCTGAAAAATTATCAGGCGCTGTTTTAAAAGTTCAATGTCTCCCTCTTCCTCTCGGGACAGATCCAGCTGCGGTAAAAGCGACTTTGATTTTATCAGAACCAAAGTGGAAGCAATAAAAACAAAATTCGCAACATCTTTGAGCGGCACTTCCTGCATGGCTCGGACACTCTCTATATAATCATCCGCAACCTTCGACAGGGATATGTCGTTAATAAAAAGCTTCCGCTTTTCGATAAGCGTCAAAAGCGTTTCAAGGGGTCCTTCAAATACCGGTGTTTGGACGATGTGCTGCATGATCAAAATACTATACCGAAAATAAACCGCTCTTGCACTAGATCGTCACCCGTATTACTTCTTCAAGTGTTGTGATCCCATTTCTCACCTTCGCAAAACCGTCCTCTCTCAGGGTTTCCACGACATGCGATTCGACATAGGCTTCAAGTTCGGTAATGTTCGCACCCGAGATAATAAGGCCCATGAGAGGTTCATCAAGCTCAAGAACTTCAAATATACCGACTCTATCGATAAACCCGGTATGCAAACACTGATCGCAACCTTTCCCTTCATACACTTTTACTCCTTCGGGCCACTCAACGCCGAATGTTTTCATAAGATCATACGGCGGCAAGGCTTCGGCTTTGCAATTCGGACAGATCTTTCTTACCAAACGTTCAGTTATGATCCCCGTCAACGCTGAAGCGATGACTGATCTTTCTATTTTCATCTCCAAGAGACGCGTGATCGCGCCGATGATATTGTTGGTATGAAGAGTGGTCAAAACCAAGCGTCCAACAAGCGCAAGCCGCAGGGCGGTGCTCGCAGTCTCATTGTCGCGGATCTCACCGATCATTATCACGTCCGGATCCTGACGCAAAATTGCACGAAGCCCATTTTGGAAATCATAACCGGTTGCAAAGCTCACCTGAGATTGTCGTATGCCGTCAAGACGATATTCGACGGGATCTTCGATAGTAATAATAGCCTTGTCGATTGAATTTATAAGATTCAAGGCGGCGTATAATGTTGTTGTTTTGCCTGAACCGCTATGCCCCGTCATAAGTACCACACCGTGACCTCTTTGCATCATTTTCGATACGGTAGGATATGCCGTTTCAGACAAACCAACCTCATTCATGTTGAGTATCTTTCCTTCACGATTGAGCGCCCGCAGAACGACCGCTTCGCCGTTGATCGTCGGCATGGTCGAGATACGAAAATTGATCGACTGGGGCTGAGGAGGACCTTTCGGGTCCGTTTTAGTTTCAAAAATGAGCTCAAGGCGTCCGTCCTGCGGAATATTCTTCTCAACAACCTGCAGACCGGCAATGACCTTGATACGCGAGATCACCATCTCATGATAATCAATATCCCACCGCGCCACTTCGTGGATCATTCCGTTCAAGCGGAACCGAACAGATATGTATTCCTTTTCCGGGGTAATATGAATATCCGATGCTTGCAAACGCACGGCCTCGGTAAACACCTCGTTCAGCCAAGCGGTAGGGGTAACCTCCTCTTCCTTCGGCGGTTCTTCAGGTTTTGCAAAGACCATCTTTTTAGCGATAGTCGGTGCCGGAGGCGGCGGCGCGGGGGGTTTTTCCTTGTGCTCGGTTGGCTCCTCCTCAGGCTGAGGTATTTCATTGTTTACGCCTTCGTCCCAAGAGTTTTTCGGCTCTTTCTTGTCCGACGAACCGCCCTCAAGCGCTGCTTTTCTATTTATAAGCAACATGATATTTGTTTTATATTTTTATAGATTACGTCTTATATAGAATAGCATACCATAATACCCATATTGTTCTCTCTATGGTTATCCACACAAAAGATAAGACGGGGTTTGAAACTTGTGCAAAGTCTATTCTTAATGTATATTTTTGTTGGAGTTTTTAAAGATCATTTCGTTTTAAATCCACGGCCAAAAAATGGGAGCTCTCATGTCAAAAGACCTTGGTTTTGATATAGTCGCATACGGCGCCGACGATCCCGAAATGAGAAGGATCGTCGAAATACTCAACGAACGAAATATTCCCTGTCTGCCCGCTAAGAAAAACGGCGATCGGGTACACGCCGGAAATGCCTATGAAGCCGATAACACCGAAGACTTTATCGGGAAGCGTGTTTTGATTATTGAGTGCGCTTTTGTTGCCGATAAAGTGGACGTGGTCCGTGTGATCGATCACCACCGTCCAGGAATGCCTGGAGATCACGCCCATATGGATTCCGAACAATTCTGGGAAGCTTCTTCCCTTGCTCGGATACTAGCGATCTTCGGACAAGACGACCGAGTGCTTGCGGCGATGGACCACTGTTTCAACAAAGCCGTGCAAGGTCTTTGTCCGGGAGTGACAAGTGAAGAAGTGCTTGAGATGAAAATCCGCCAGATAGCCAAAGGTACTGGTGTAAGCGATAAAGAAGCAATGGATGCCATAGATCTCTTTCGTTCAAGTCTGGGATCTTTTCCTTCTCATTTTATAGGCAACGTCGAAGTAATGATGATCGAACCGGGAAGCATCGGATACTCCCTTGAATATCTCACTGCTCAAGTTGCGGCCGTTTTGGAGAAGCGTGCTATTCTTCTCGCGGTCAAAGATAGTGAGAACGAACAAACACGACTTCATCTCTGTGGAGACGTGAAGGCTGAAACGATCGATCATTTTTTGAACGTCTGGGCTCCTTGCCGCGGTCTTGAAAAATTATACGGATCGCCGGCTCGCGGTTACGCGGGCGGATATGTAAAGAAAGAGTGAATCAAAACAGGGTCGGCACAAAGCTGACCCCGTTTTTTAAATTACTTTTTGACCGGTTTGAGCGCGATGCCAAGTTCGTCCAACTGTTTTTGTTCAAGTTCTGCGGGGCATTCGGTCATAAGTTCCCTTCCCTCTCCCGTTTTCGGAAAAGCGATAACTTCACGGATACTATCTTCGTTTTGGAGGAACATGAGCAGACGGTCGAAGCCCCAAGCGATGCCTCCGTGCGGAGGAACGCCGTGCAAGAATGCCGTCAACATGTGCCCGAAGTTCTCCTGTATCCTCTCTTCATTATAGCCGAGAATTTTAAGCACCCGTTTCAACTCTTCCGGATTATGATTGCGGATACTTCCACCGCCGATCTCGCATCCGTTCAGAGCGATGTCGTACTGCGTAGTGAGAATCTCTCCAATGTTCTTTTGCCCCGCAACATCTTCGCGATATTTTTCTTTTGGCGCGGAAAAAGGATTATGAGTGAATGTCCAGGTTCCCTCGTCGGTCTTTTCGAAGAACGGAAAATCAATGACCCAGCAGAACGCGAGCAAGTTCGGATCGTTCTTGTCGGTCCGAAGGTCCGGTTTGTCGGAATTGTATTTTTCCATCGCTTCTTTATAGGTCAAGCGGGGAAATGGCACCTGCTGTATCTTCTTTTTCGGATAGAATGTTCTGACGACATCGATCAAGAGCGACTCATTGAGCGCCATGACATCCTCTTCTTCAACAAAGGCCATTTCCATATCGAGCTGTGTGAACTCGGGCTGACGGTCGCCTCTCGTATCCTCGTCGCGCATACATCGCGCAAATTGGAAATATTTCTCAACGCCTGAAGCCATCAAAAGCTGCTTGTATTGTTGCGGCGCTTGCGGAAGAGCATAAAATTTCCCCGGATAAAGCCTCGCCGGAACAACATAGTCGCGAGAACCTTCCGGTGTTGACCTGGTCAAAAGCGGTGTTTCGATCTCCAAGAAACCGTGTTCGGAAAGCTTATCGCGGAGACGTTTAATGAGGAGGTGTCGCATGAGAAGATTTTTTTGCATGCGCGGTCGACGCAAGTCGAGATAGCGATATTTAAGACGAGTCTCTTCGCCAATCTCGTGACCGTCGCCGTTCACGTCGAACACCGGCGTGATGGCGGTTGAAAGCACTTTGATATCCAAAACTTCAAGTTCGATATCACCATTCTGTTTGTCGGCTTGAATATTTTTTTCCGGACGGGCATTCACTTTACCGTTCACCTCGAGCACCCACTCGGGGCGAATCTCACGGGAAGATTCAAGCGCTTCTTTATGAAAAGGAAGCACGACGCCTTGAACTTTTCCGCTGGCATCGCGAAAATCGAAAAATACCATTTTCCCTTGATCGCGGCGCACGTCTACGAAACATTTTATGGTCGTTTCCTTGCCGACGTGTTCTTTGAGATGCGAAATGAGTGTTCTTTTAGACATAAAATAAATGATAGCAGACAAAACATTTTTTTTCCAGGGGTCCGGACAAATTAAAAAGAACGGCTAGGCATCCGTGCCTCCGCCGTTCTTATGCTTCTGTTTGCGAGTATATCCACCCTTTTTGTCTTTATGTACTCCGCCCTTGCGGAGTGTATCGCGTCCCGCCTTCGGAATGCGCGGCTTTGCGCGCCCGAGGTCTACAGTCATCGTTTCTTTTTTCATGACCTTCTTCCTCTTTTAGCTGACTTAGTTATACATTGAAAGAAATATATTGTCAACTTTTTTTGGGTGAGCCTTGGTCAGAACATTTTTAATGCGCCTTTATATACGAAGCGATCACACCAGAAATCTGTTCAGGAGTTTGTTCCGACGAATCAAATTCGAGCTCAGACTTTGTTTTGTTTTTTTGGTACATGTCATACAACTCCTTGAACCTTACCGGATCAACATTTGCGATCTTTTCGCCGTTCTTTTTTGCTTCTATACGGAATTCGAACCTCGAAAAAAGTATATCCCATGGCGCCTCGATATTCGCAACAAAAACAGGGACATTATGGTCTTTTGCCATTTTCACATAACTACCAAATTCCCAAAGCCCCCCTTCTTTCATAACAGACAGGCCGTGAGAAAGCGCGACCTCCATCGTTTCCAAGGTCATTTCGTGAACGATCCCCCGTTGTGAATTCGCGTCATAATCAGAAATCAGCCACTTTATCGCATCGTTCTTTGCTTTGTAAATCCCGCCGAATTTTTCAAACAGGATATCAGAAACCGTAGACTTCCCTCCGCAAGAAGGTCCGTTGAGTATAAGCAAAAATTGTTTCTCGGAAAGTTTTTCTTTTGACATTTAGATATGATATCACGACTTTTGTTCATTCCAAAAAATGGTGTGGAGACAAATTTTGAATAAAAAAACCGAGGCGCCACTGGGGCGTCTCGGCAGACGGGTTACGAAGTCATCATACGAAGGGCTTCTTCTCGCGAGATCCATGTCAGAGTGAAAGCACCCCGACGCCCCGCAAAGGTCTCGCGATGCCCCACGTTGACCTCATAGGAAGTCACTCCATAGATTCCCTGTGAAGTGATAAGATAGCAACACTCCGCGGCGACACGCTGTACATTCCCCTGGATCTCCTGGAGCTTACCCTCATCGAGGATGACGAAGATTTCATCCCCATTGAGACCGGCCTGGATGTTCAGAAAATCAGTATGGTCTAGGTCGCCCCAGCCAATATGCTGACCCAAGCGATTCCCTCAACCTCCGTTATGAACGAAATCGTCCACTCGGAGTTGCGCGCTCTCGAGACCGAACCGGCCGTGGCGACCAAACACAAACATACCCTTGGTCAACATCTCGCATACCTCGTGTTGGTTAAAAGCAACAAGCTACGTTCGAAAAAATACTAGCATGATAGAAATAATTTGTCAATCAGAGTGAATCTCGATATCGTTTTTTTGAACCGCCTAGGCGGGGTAATTAAAACCTTGGCCATCCATTTTTTAAAATTAAAAAAACCGAGGCACCACAGTGGAGTGTCTCGGCAAACTGAGGATCTACGAGTGTGTAAGGCAAGCGCGGGCGGAAGCCTCGGACGTGAACCACCCCGAAGATGTGACCGACTTCGTTTCTGGATAGCGAAACTTATGCCCCCACGTTCCATCGTTGTGGAGATACTCACGGTCACCCGTCTCACTGTTGCTTTGACAGAAGACGTACCATCCTTCGATGAAGGCCATACCGACACCTACTTTCTTTTCAAACTGATTCATTTTTAATCTTCTCCGCGACAAAAAAGGGGCCCGTTCAAAAAACGGTATATCACAATTGTGATATACTGTCAAATCGAGTGGACTTTGATACTATTTTTATAAACCGTTTGGCGCAAGAATTAGATTATTTGACGGGGGTTTTGGATTCTAAAGAGAAAACGAAAATTTGACTCGCTCACGGTTTTTGATACACTCTCAAAAGTTATCTCACGCGAACGTGGAGGAAAAACATGAGATACCCCGTTCTTTTACTTTTAGCTGTTCTTCTCTCTTCCCCGCTTCGTTCTTTATTACTTAAAGTTTTGCCTCTACCTATACCATTTTATTATACAAGATATATTGGCTTGAAATAAATTACGATATAAAGATATAATGACGTTAAGAACAAGTTTATTAAACAGGTGTATTATTTTAAAAAAGTCTCTATGTTAAAAGATTTCAAGCAATTTTTACTTCGCGGTAACGTCGTTGACCTCGCGGTCGGTGTTGTTATCGGGGCAGCGTTTGGCGCTATCGTTACAGCAATCGTTACTGATATTCTTACCCCGCTTATTGCGGCAATCGTAAAAATTCCTGATTTTTCTGGTTTTACCTTTACCTTAAATGGAAGTAAATTTATGATCGGTCATTTTGTTAATGCTCTTATTTCTTTTATTTTGATAGCAGCATCAATATTCTTTTTTGTCATAAAACCGATGAATTTGCTTCTTGCTCGGTCAAAAAAAGAAGTTCCGGAAATCCCAACAACAAAAAAATGCAAAGAATGTCTCAGCGATATTCCCGCTCTCGCAAGACGCTGCTCTCACTGTGCTCAAATTACAAACGAAGCTCTTTAGCCTTTTTTTCTTTTGTTTTTAGACTTCAGATCGTTTTTTTGGAAGGTAAAATTTTTAACCAAAAAGCGCCACAACATATTTGTGACGTTTTTTTGAGCCGACTCAAGTATTTTATTTTGGAACAAGTTTATGTCGAAATGTGCCACATAGGTCGAAATCTTAAAAAAAAAGGGGGGGGGAGTAAAAACATCCGACAATTAGTATTGAGATATGGAGCAATCTTTTTCTTTTACTTGAATATCCGAATATAGCATGCAATAATAATGATCTTTATCGTGCCAACTTTTAGCGTCTATTTGAGTAAAGGTTTCCGCATCAATAGATGAAATGCGTTTTTGTTCACAATAAATCGCCCACTGATCCCTTCCACAAGAATAGCTCAGTGGCACATAAGTTTCTGGGTCTGCTCCTTCTATTTTACGGCCAATAAAATAAACGTTGTTTTTATCTTTATCAAAAGATGAAGTGATTTCAATATAGGTATCAGGATCGGCACCTTCTACTACATAATCATTATAATAAACATTTGTTTTGTCTCTCCCCAATCTAACATCTTTTTTTATATCATAGGGGGCAAAGGTTGCCGAATCAGCCCCGACAACAATTCTATCCGCCGTACAATTCAGATAGACATGATTTTTATCTTTACTGTAGGCTTTATTTATAATCACGAATGACTCATCATCTAATTCCGGTCTTTGCTCTCGCGGAAAATGCATATTGCCCACGTCGTGAGCTTCCATATATATGCCGGCATTATCCCTATACATATTACAACCAAAAAACAATGGCTGCGGCAAGGATAATATTTGGGTGGCTTTTGGTACAATACGTTGAAGATCGGTGACGGGAATAAAAATAAAAAAACTTGTTCCTAAAATCACCACAATCATCACACAAAAAATAGTTTTCCAGTATTTAATCATGAAAAAAGCATTATATTGTTTGGGCTCATTGTAACATGTCGAAAAAGAAAAAGACACATTTTCGGTGTCTGATTCTACTAGAGTGGACCGGAGAGGACTCGAACCCCCTACCCCCTCAGTGCAAGTGAGGTGCTCTACCAGGTGAGCTACCGGCCCATGTTATTTTTTCTTTATTTTGCTGGGCGGTGGCTTTGCGTGCAAGTGAGATGTCTTTCCTCATTTTGCCAGGGTTGACTACCGTCCCATGTCATTTCTTTTTGTAAACTTGTAACGTTTTTTTTATTGACTTAATTTATCATAAACTTAAGATAAAATCAACTTTTCAAAGCAAGCGTTATAATATGGTCCAAAAATTCAGACAAAGTGGCGCCGACCGCGTAAAGCGATTTTGGCACAAGCGATTCTTCCGTCAGTCCCGGCAAAGTGTTGACCTCAAGAATATAGATACCCTCCCGTGTGACGATGAAATCCGACCGCGAATAGTGCCGAAGACCGAGAGCTTCGTGCGCGTGTTTTGCCATATTTTGAATGATCGTGCTCTCTTTCCGAGAAAAGTTCCCGGGGCATATTTCCTCGCTCTTCCCTCCGTATTTCGCTTCGTAATCAAAGAAACCGCTGCCATCGGCCGGGCGTATCTCTACCGGCAAAAGCGTATAGATCTCTTTATCGCGAAAACCATCGACAACACCACAGGTCGCCTCTTTCCCTGCAATGAATTTTTCAAAGATTATATCCCAATCATGTTCGGCAAGTTTAAGAAGTGCGCCCGGGAGGTCTCTTTCATAATGAACGATAAAAGTTCCGACGGAAGAACCGCCGGAGACCGGTTTGGCAACAAGGGGTGTCGAGATACTCTCAAGGATATCAAAACAAAGTGATTGAAAAGACTGAGGGCGCTTTATATCTTCTCGGATACGTTTTCCGGATACTACGGTATACGCAGGTGTGCGCAACCCTGCACGCTTGAACGCCTCTTTAGAAAGAGCCTTGTTCATTCCGATAGCCGACGGAAGCGACATTGATCCGGTAAAAGGAATGCAGAAATGTTCAAAAAGCCGTTGTACCTTTCCGTCTTCACCATATTCGCCATGAAGAGCGTTGAACACAACATCCACTTTACGCGATATCTGAGGCAGATCGGTAAGCCGACCATTCGCATGAAAAGTGCCGTCTTTAGTGATGAGAAGGTCGACGGGGTAATATTTGTCTTTCGAGAGATGCTTCAAAACCGCACCGCCTGTTTTGAGCGATACACCATATTCCGGGCTGATCCCGCCGCGAAGAACACCTACTCGAATTTTGTCCCTCATCATAATAAGTTTAACACAAGAAACAACAAAAAGGTTGTGGAGAATACGTTTTTCCTTTGACAAAAGGTGACTTTTTGCTATCCTTAATAAAGTTTATCGGTACAAAAGAGGAGAAAGAATGAAAAAAGCACCGACCGCTCTTTCAAAGTTCTATCCGGCAAGAAATTGGAAATACGTCCCCGAATATGACCGCATGATACTTGAAGCGGTTTGGGGCTTCGGCGGATTTTATAACGCCCACGCGCACATTGATCGGGCATATACGCTCGGCGATGAACATCTGCACCATATCGGATTAAGTCCAATAGAGGCAAGTACGCGACCGCTCTCCGTTAAACAAAATCTCGTCGGCGACCTGCATCGTGGGATCGCTTACACAGAAGAAAACCTGAGAAAACGAATGCGATACGCGATCGAAATGCAAATCGCACTTGGCGTAACACGCCTGGATACATGTATCGATGCGACTCCGGATCTTCCCGAGGATGGTTTGCTCGCCATACGGGTCGCCCTTGAACTTAAAGAAGAATTCCGAGACAGGATCAAGATCCGAATCGCGCCTAACCCGATCTTTGGTTTCTTCAGAGGTCCGGAACGTCTGGCGGTCTTTCGGAACGCGGCCGAAAAGTGCGACTACCTTTCCCTCCTTCCGGAAAAAGACGGAAAGGACAGCGATTCCGGTTACAGCAGACATATCATTGAAGGCCTTGCGATCGCGCGCGAGATGGGAAAAGAGGTCCAGCTTCATCTCGACCAGGAAAATATTTCTCTGGAAAAAGGATCGGAAACACTCGTAGACTCCCTTCGCTGGCTTGACCAGGCGATAGTTCCGGGAGGTGGCCCGGCGATCAAGATCATTCACATGATCTCGCCGTCGGCATACGACGAAAAACGTTTCGCTCAGTTGCTTGACCAGCTTGTTAAATACAACATCGGGATCATTATCTGTCCAACCGCGGCTTTGTCTATGAGGCAGATCCGCCCCATTGATGCGCCGACACACAACTCGATCGCGAGAATGCCTGATCTGATCAAGCGACGGGTTCCTATTTGGTTGGGCACAGACAACATCTCGGACGTCTTCGTCCCGCAAGGTGACGGCGATCTGCTTACCGAGATCAAGAACGGCGGCCACGCTCTTCGCATGGCGCATCCGTCCATTTGGGCAAAACTTGCCGCCGGGCAAGAGCTCAACTCCGTAGACATCCACACGATAGGCCGTGTGCTCTATGAAGACCTAAAATCGTTCCGAGAGTTCGAAGAGGTGTGGGCTCCCGCCGTCGAATAAACGATCTTCACCCCGCCAAGCGCGGGGTTTTCTTTTTTTCTATTTTTTCTTCGCAAGTTTTTCGAGTGCCGCAATATCTCTTTCGATTCCACGAATCCCCCCTTCAAAAAATTCTTTTTTGCTCGTGTCGATCCCGATATCTTTGAAAATGTCTTCCGGACTTTTGGAACCGCCGGAGGAAAGGAATTGACCTATTTTTTCGATGAACGAGTGATCCTTTTTATACTCTTCCAAAAGCGCACGGGAAATGAGCTGACCGTAAGCATAGGAATAAACATAGAAGAAGTTTCGGATGTGCGACCACTTAATGAAAAAATAACCGTCAACATCGTCTAGTTTCACCGTCTTTCCCATGTACGCCTGCATATGCTTGTTCATGAGCTTGGCGATTTCTTCTTTTTGAACGAAACCTTCGGCACGGATTTTCTTATGAAGCTCAAGTTCGAAATTGAAACAGGCTACCTGCCGAAAGATCGAAGAGATGTCACACTGTATTCTATCGTGAAGTGCGATCATCTTTTCTTTTTCAGTAAGCGTTTTAAAAACCTCTTCAAAGACCAGTCCCTCAAAAAAAGTACTGGCGGTTTCGGCGACGGAGATAGTGTAGTTTTGGTATATGGGGCTTTGCGATTTTGAGAGTTCAGTGTGAACAGCGTGACCCATTTCGTGAGCAATCGTTTCAACCGAACGAAGCGAATCGGTATAGTTTAAAAGTACGAGTGTCGGCGTGCCGATGGCGCCGGAGCAGAACGCGCCTGATGTTTTGTGTTGCCGCGGAAAAATATCAATCTGGCCGTTCGCAAGCATTCTCTCAAAGATTTCAATATACTTCGGTCCGGCATCCGAGAATATCTTTTTTACCATCTCTATTCCTTTTTCAAGAGGAAACGTTGTTTTGGTCTTTCCGATACCTGCCCCACGGTCGGCATAGGTGAGAGTCTTCTCGCCGAGAAGTTTTGTCTTGACCTCATAGAATTTCTGAGAGACCGAGAATAACTTTGTGACCGTTTCAACAAGTTCGAGAATGGTCTTTTCGTCATTCTCATAACCCATAATGGTGGCGCTGTAAGCTTCCGGAAATTTTCGCAATTCATCGCTTATTTTTTTGTCGGTATACACGGCATTAATTTCACCCTCAGCAAAATCGCCCGCCGTATCGCGAAGCTTCTCCACGATCAAGAGATGAAGTTCCCTGCGTTTTTTTGTCGGCAACTCGGAAACAAGTTCTTCCGCTTCGGCGAGGGGTATATCTTTTCCGCCAAAATGGACCGTTTGTTTGTTCTGCAGTTTTTCCACGCCGTCAATCCACATCCCGCGCGAAGTGGTATATTTCAAATTAAGGATCCTTTCTTCCGACTCGGTGAGATCGTGTTTAGCGCTCTCGAATATCTTTTTGAGCGCGTAGTGATAATGCGCAAGTTTATCGCTTTTTAGAAATTTTTCTTGATTCTCGGGCGCAATCTTTCCAAGTTCAAGATCGAAAAACAAAATCTTGTTGTGCGCTTTGGTGATGGTCTCGCCCAATTTGTTCTCCATGGCTTCGGCCTCTTTGTCAGCACTATTTATCGCGCGTCGATAAGAAAAATATATGACCGGTTTCGCGGCACCGATTCTTTCACTTATATCCTCCGACTCCATAAGAGCGGAAAGAAGCGCGTCTTCGTCGGAGAGGTAGTCCGTTCGCCCGCGATATTTTACTTCAAAGGCGTCGCACACGGCAATAATTGAGTTCATGTCTTCTTCAATCTTCGGGTCTTTCGCGTTTTTATAGAAAAGGTGCGCAAGGTCCCATTCGGTTTTGAGTTTTATGTTTTTAGCCATGAAGTCTATTGTACCCGAAAACGATGTTTGGAGAAATGTTGACAAAATATTAATGTAATTATATAATGTAACTTTCTGAACATTCACAATAAGGAGTGTAAAGATGAGAACCCTAGCAACATGGGACAGCAAAACGGCGATCCTGTCCGACCAGCTCTATGAGATGGTATGCGACTCACAAGATCACCCCCGACTCAAAAGGGGGGCGCGGGTCCGTCTCTGTACAAGGCAAGGTGGTCGTAACCACTTTGACCCGAAATGGGCAACGGTATGCCCCGACGAGGAAACAAAATTAGCCCTGTTTATGGGCGTTCCAAAAGATAACATTAAACCCGCCTAAGGTTTTTACAGAAAAAAACAAATGCTTAAGAGATTAGTGATTACGACCAGACCCGACAGTATGTCGGATAAGGATGACCCCACGACTATGGTGCTTACCGTTAACGCAGCAGATCCGGCTTCACTGGCCGACGCACTTTTGGAGAGCGCTTGCCAGATCATCGGCGGGAATGCTGCGACGAACGGTTACACCGACGATGACCTGCGGGGAATGTCCGCAATCATGACAAGGGTCCTCGCGCGTTCGCATTGATGGCTAGAGCCCCGCAAGAGCGGGGCCTTTTTTAATGTTTTAGAAAGATATTGACAAAAACTTTTAAGTGTTATAATATATACTCGTTCTGAACTTAGAGACTGTTAAGCTTCGCTCCGAGAGGGGTCACAACGAGGAACGTGAACCTGGGAGGGCAAACGGCGACAATTTGGGTCGATGGTAAGAATGTCTATTACAGTTTTCTTGACCATTCGATTAGAAAAACCGCAGACCCATCGATGAGTCTCTTGGATTTCGCCGAAGTCGCCTTCAAGGAGGCGGTCGAGGTCATGAAGAGAGGAAGAATTCCCTTCTACGACTCCAGATTGCTGTCGACCCTGCGGGAGTTGGGATATGAAATCCCTATCCTACTGGGGAACCCCAAAGAATCCGATCCGGGCGCCCGGACGATACAAGCGAATGACCGTTGGTTTATAACGATCAGAATCTCTGGCGAATATGTCTACTTCGACCTTGATAAGGTCGAGTAACTGTAAACACTCCGCCGAAGCGCAAGGACGCGCCGGCGGTTTTTTAATATTTGATCTAGTTCTTCGGGCGAAGTGTTGGGAAGAGGATGACCTCGCGAACGTTCTTGGTATCGGTCAGAAGCATGACCATACGGTCGATCGAAATGCCGCAACCGCCTGCCGGAGGCATGCCGTGTTCCATTGCTTCGAGATATTCTTCGTCTTTGACCTGAGCTTCTTCATCACCTTCAGTCCGCTTGGCCTCCTGTTCGACAAAACGCGCGCGCTGATCCAATGGGTCATTCAATTCGGAAAAACCATTCAATACTTCGAGACCGCCAATAAGAAGTTGATAGCGCTCGATCATCCCCGGGTCGGTTTCCCTTCTCTTGGCGAGTGGGGAAAACGCGGCGGGATAATCGACGACATACGTCGGCTGAACAATCTTCGTCCGACAATATTTTTTGTAAATGTTATCGAGAATTTTTTCGATACCGTCACCTTTTACCATATCAACCTTGAGCTCTTTCGCTTTTGCCACAAGTTCGGAAAAAGTGAGTTTTTCGGCGTTTGGAATTCCCGCATATTTTTCGAACAGAGAGAAATAGGAAACGGTTTCAAAGGGTTTTTCGAAATCTATGATGTCGTCTCCGCAAGGAACCTTAAGCGTTCCCGTGGATCGTTCCGCCGCGGAGCGGAGCATTCTCTCGACGAATGCCATGTGTTTGTCCGCATCGGCATACGCTTCGTAAAATTCCACCGTGGTGAATTCGGGGTTGTGGGTTACGTCTATTCCTTCGTTTCGGAACAGTCTGCCAAGTTCATATACTTTCGGATATCCGGCAACGAGAAGTTCTTTCAGGTAGAGTTCGGGTGCAATGCGAAGATACATCCCAATATCGAGAGCCTGATGGTGTGTCTTGAACGGTTTTGCCGTCGCTCCACCCGCGACAGGTTGGAGTATCGGGGTCTCAACTTCCATAAATTCCGCCGTATTCAAGAAGTCGCGCATGGCGGCAACGAATTTTGAACGTATGATAAAACGTTCTCGTACTTCCGGAGCCATAAGAATGTCGAGATATCTTTTTCGATATCTTTCTTCTGTGTCTTGGAGTCCATGCCACTTGTCGGGGAGCGGACGCAAACTTTTCGAGAGCATCTTCCAGGTTGTCGTCTGGATGGTTTGCTCTCCGCGTTTGGTCGTAAAAAGAGTTCCTGACACCTCGATAAAATCACCGATATCCACAGTTTCAGCGAACATCTGAAAAACCGTTTCGTCGATCTCGTCTTTTTTGAAAAGCCCCTGGAATACACCCGTACCGTCATTCAGATTGAAGAAAAGCAAACCTCCCTGTCCTCGCAATGCCATAACACGCCCCGCAAGCACCACGGTTCTTTTATCTTCGGCAAACACGTCGAAGTTCTTTCGAATATCTTCGATCGTGTGATCTCGGTCCGTATGCACCGGATAGGGGTTCACCCCTTTTTCTTTCAGCGCGTTTATTTTTTTGATCCGTTCATCGCGGACCTCATCTAAAAAAGAGGACATTTTTTGTTAGGGAAAAGATCTATTTAACTTCTATGATTGTATAAGAGACATCACCTTTCGGCGCTTTTACAGTCACATGATCTCCTTTTCGCTTTCCAAGGATAGCCTGTCCGAGAGGAGATTTGTTAGAAAGTTTTCCTTTAGCCATATCCGCTTCCTCGGTACCAACAATCTCGATTGTCATTTCATCGCCACCATCCTTTTTGATCTTTATGGAAGAACCAAGAGAAACAATATCTGTATCTTTATGAGAAACGATAGTCACCGACTTTAACAACGACTCCAGAATAGCAACGCGGTCTTCAAGTTCGGCCTGCTTGCTTCTGGCCTCATGGTATTCGGCGTTCTCAGAGAGATCGCCCAAGGACTTGGCGTACTCAAGGTCTGCAAGGACCTTTCTGCGGCCATCTGAACGCAAATGATCGAGCTCATCCCTGAGCTCATCGTATTTTTCTTGACTTAAATATTCTTTATCATCATTCATAGTAATTTGGATTATACCTTTTTTATCGGTATTTAACAAGGAAAACGAAGAGGGTTGACTTTTTTCTAAAAATAATGTACAATTAAAACAGCAAATTAACCAGGAGAAAGTACCGTGAAGACTAAATTAGCGGAAGCGATCCGTATCCTGAACATCGCGTGGGGCATCATCTTGATGTTCCTCGAGTATCTGGCGGGATCATTCCTATCAGAAGAAGCCATCGAGGAGATTGAGGTGTCCAATCCCTACCGGGCGGCGGTCTGGTGGTTAAAGACCAACGGGATCGTGTGGTACCAGTATTACTGGTTCGTTTGGCTCAATATGGCCCAAGAAAAGCCCGACCTGCCAGTTGTATCCGGACCTTTCAAGAAACGGTCCCATGCCGAAGGCCCCGCAGGAAGAATGTATGAGGCCGTATGGAAAGTGAAGTTCCATTTCGGCATTCCGCAGGTCGAAATGGCAGAATTCAAACCAAACGATATTTACGACTGCTACGACTGGTAGCCGTCAGCCGGGCAAGGATGCCCGGTTTTTTAATGTTTACTTAAAATACTCCGGAGCAACGATGCTCATTCGGTCGATTATCGTCCTCATCACACTCGGACCTCCTTGCGAATAATGCACGGGTCCTCGTTCCATAACGAGAGCGAAAGCATATTTCGGATGGGCGAACGGAAAGAAACCGGTGATCCAAGAGTTTACCATATCTTTTTTTACTCCCAATTCCGCCGTTCCTGTTTTTGCAGCAATATCAACCGCGTTCACATTAAGTGCACCGGCAATCCCGAACAATACACTTCGGCGCATCCCTTCCTGGACAACATCATAGTTTGCTTTCGGGATCTTCGTTATTTCTTTTTGTTGGACAAGAGAGTTCGCGACAACATGCGGAGTGACAAGAACCCCCTTGGTTGCGATCGCGGCCACGGCCATTGCGGCCTGAAGCGGCGAAACCTGAAACCCATACTGGCCGATTACCGTATGATACGTATCACCGATTACCCATTCACTGTCTTTAAAATTCTCTTTCTTCCACTCGGGGGTCGGGATTGCCCCCTCTGCTTCGCCTTCGAGGTCTATCCCCGTCTTGCTACCAAAACCAAACATTCTGGCATATTTATCAATTTTTTCAATGCCGATACCTTTTTGATCCTTATAACCACCGCCGACGGCGTAAAAATATACGTCGGAAGAAACGGCAATAGCATCGCGAACATCCACCCATCCGTGCGCCTTCCAGTCTTTGAATACGCTCGGCTGGTCGGGAAAATACGGATTGGGAATGGAGATTGAACCCGTGCTCAAGATCTTCTTCTCCGGGGTTATCACTCCCTCGGTTAAAGCAGCCAAAGCCATGAACGGTTTGACGATGGAACCCGGCGTATATAATCCCGACACGGCACGATCGAGATATGGAGTGCCCGGGCTTGTTGAGTATTTTGATATGGTCGCTTTATCGGAACCGTCCGTAATCACTTGAGAACTGAATTCCGGATAACTGACAATAGCAATCACTTCGCCCGTTTCTACGTTTACCATAACTCCGGATCCGGCACGAAACCCATTCTCTTGAGCCGCTCTAGAAATGGCATTATAAAATTCTTTCTGAACATGCGAGTCGATCGTTAGAGTGACATCTTTCCCGGGAACCGGTGGCTGAATAATGCTTTCAGAATGAACATGCGCCGTCGAATCCACTTCCTGGATCTTAAGCCCTGTCTGCCCATTGAGAGAGGTGTCATATATTTTTTCGATGCCATCCTTCCCTTCGTAGGAAGTTTTGTAATAAAAACCCGCACTGTCTTTGGCTGGATAGCTTAAATAACCGAGCAGATGACTAAAGCCAGGAGCTTCTATGTACTTTCTCTTCGGGAAATCATTCAAGGCGGTTCCATCCGTGGTCGTTGCGTTCTGCCAGTTTTGGGCGGCACCTTGCTGTTCGTTCCACACAAGAGGAATATGGTTGCGATCGTAAATTATGCCGCGTCCTCCAAAGATAAGAGAATGCTCCAAACTATTATTCTCTGCACGGGCGCGGTATTTGTCTCCCTGTGATATCTCAAGCACTCCTATTTTCCATAAAAAAACCGCCTGAACTCCAATAAAAAAAGCACCGAGCAGCCACATGGTGTATTTCGGTATCGGCTTTTCTATACGCCCCTCCATCTGATACAGATTAAAGTTCGGAAGATTTCTTGAATCGAGCAGTATTTCATTCGGGTCGATATCGGGGCCGCGTTTTGTTCTTCTTCTCCTGAATAACGACATGTTTTTATACCTCAAAAATGCGAACCTTGCGCTTGATCAAAGTGGCGAACAACCAGAGCACGAAGAAAGCAAAAGAGAAAAAGAGCCTGAACCCGAACAGAAGAGAGTCCGGGGTTCCATAGAGCGCATCGATAAGGAGACCGGCGAAGAATGCTTCTATGAAATTATTAAAAAAGATCACGGCAAAGAAAACAAGAGCGACAGTAATCCACCACGGGCAAAAAAGCACCGAGAAAAAAATGATCAGATCTCCCGTGAAGCGAAATATGAACTTGTAAAAAATGTCGTCTTTCATTTTTGTTCTTTGCTATCCGACAATTCGACGGCGGCTCCTTTATTTTTTATCACTTGGAATAACTTGAGAGTAAAAATGTTCACGGGGCCTGAAAAATACACTTTGCGAAAAGAATCGGAAACTGTCGCGGATGTGTCCGCAACATAACCGATCACATAGCCGGGTTCTCCCGGAAGAATGATCGCATCCCCTTTTTTAACATCGATACCCTCCGGAAGCTCGGCGTAAAAAGAACCGCCCCCATTGCCCGTAACCTGGATCTCGGTGTTCGAGGGTTCCAGGATGACATTAGTCGTTCTTTCGGGCGAAGAGAAGAGCTTAACTTTTGAATTATTACCGTAGGTTGTTTCAACGGTTCCGAGAGCGATGTTATCATCCGCGATCACAGTCTCTTTGACATACACGCCGTCTCGCGCGCCAATGTCCAAGACGAAAGTATCATAGGGGGTGGTGTTCGGACGAGAGATAACATTTCCGAATATACCGCCATCTTTTTTGGTACCGAGTTTTTTACGGAGTTCAATATTCTCTTGAACAACCATATTATATCCTTGCATGTCCCTTTCAAGCTCGGCGATCTCTTCTTTGAGCGTTCGGTTTTGTTCTTCGAGCGCTGCTTTTGACGACAGCATGGCAAACCCGGAATGTATACTTCGTTCGAAGGCGGTCTCCGCATTCCAAAAAGGCGTTACCAAAAAGATCATTCCCTTGGAGAACGCGTTAAATGCGGGTGGAAAGATCGTGAAAAAAAGGAACATGACAAAAGCAACAAGAAAGAAGAACTTGCCGCCCTTTTTCGGTTTTCGATTGTGATGTAAAGAATAATCCATCTGGAAAATTACTCGCTCGGTGCGGCTTCGTCCCCTTCCGCCAAAAGCGCTTCTTTATACAGTTCCATGTTCTCAAGTATGATCCCGGTCCCGCGAGCTACGCACGTGAGCGGGTCTTCGGCGATATATACGGGTATTTTGGTTTCCTCGTTCAACACTTTATCAAGTCCGCGGATGAGCGCTCCGCCTCCGCACAGCACTAACCCATAACGCATTATATCCGACAGGACCTCCGGCGGCGTCTGTTCAACAACCTCTTTCACCGAGTCAACGATCATGGAAATGGACTGAGACATAGCCTCGCGGACATCCGAATCGGTAACAACCACCTCGCGAGGAAGCCCTGTGATAAGGTCGCGTCCCCGAAGCGGCGTTTCGAGGGGAGTATCATTCTTAACAACCGAGCCTATCGCGATCTTTACCGTTTCTGCGGTTTTTTCTCCGGTCAATATCTTGAACTCGTTCCTGACATAAGAGACAATATCGCTGTTCAATTTGTCTCCGGCAATATGAAAGTTCTTTGAGCGCACAATGCCTCCGAGGGAGATAACGGCGATATCCGTAGTGCCGCCGCCGATGTCGACGATCATGCTTCCGACTGGTTCATTCACAGGCAGACGAATACCGATCGCCGCAGCCATCGGCTCTTCGATGATAAATACCTGACTTGCGCCGGCATTTCGCGCCGCATCTTTTACGGCACGCGCTTCAACGTTCGTAATTCCCGAGGGAACGCCGATCATAACGCGTGGACGCGACATTTTTTTGGAAAGTTTGTTCGCCTGATTTATAAAATACGACAGCATTTCCTGTGTTACTTCGAAATCGGAGATAACGCCGTCGACTAATGGCCGTACGGCGACGATATGAGAGGGGGTTCTCCCGAGCATCTCTTTTGCGGCACGCCCGACCGCAACGACCTGCCCGGTCTTTTGATTTACAGCAACGACCGAAGGTTCGTCGATAATGATACCGTGTCCTTCGGCGTACACCAAAGTGTTCGAGGTACCAAGATCGATGCCGATATCATGCGAAAACATTTTTTGAAATTTTTTGAACATAGAAGCGATGCCCCGTCACAAAAATCGGCGGCCGTCGTAAAAGAAAAACGGTCGCTTGATGAGATAAGAGCTCCCCCTATTTTACGCGAAAGAACGAAATGAGTCAAAACTTGGCCAAAATTCGATGATACCCCGGACTAAACAAAAAACCGCCATAATTCGACGGTTTTTTGTACAACATTTTATGATCTCAGTAAAGCGAGCAATTCTTTTTCGTCCAGCATTTTAACTTCGCCGGTTTTTCTTTCTTTCATTTCATATTTACCAGACGCGGCGGTCTTCTCGCTGACAACCACACGGTACGGAATTCCCATAAGATCGCTGTCGGCGAATTTTTCTCCGGCGCGCGCATCGCGATCATCGTACAGCACTTCAATGCCCGCCGAAGTAAGTTTTTCATATAAGGCATCCGCCGCTTCTTTTGCGCGAAGATCGATAAGGTGGACCAAGAACGGAGCGACCTCTTTTGGCCACACAATACCCTTCTCGTCTGAAAGTACTTCAACAATGGTTCCCATTACACGACCGGGACCAATACCGTAGCAACCCATAACGACCGAACGTTCCTCTCCTTTTTCGTCGCGATATTTAACATTGAGCGAATCGGTGAATTTCGTTCCGAGTTTAAAAATATTTCCGGACTCTATCGCTGTCACTTCTTCAAGATCTTCTTTCTTAAGACCAAGTTCTTCAAGAACATCGGGAAGCATGACTTCTTTATTGACGGCGATCTTCTTCTCGCGCGAAAGGTAAATGGTATCTTCGCCTGCAGAAGAAATGGTCTGAAACTCGTGGCTGAATTTTGAAAATGAACCGCCGCTCGCAAAGGTGACAAAAGTATATTCGCCAAGTCCAGTTCTCTCAAAGATTCTCTTATACGCCTCGGTGGCTTTTTCATAAAAAGCATCAAGGTCTTCCTGTGTGGCGGAAAATGAGTACATATCCTTCATTAAAAATTCCCTGCCCCGAATGATACCGCTTTTTGCGCGCTGTTCATTCCGAAATTTTGTCTGGAACTGGTACGCAGCGAACGGAAGGTCTTTATATGAAGAAATATATTGCTTCATGATAGCGGTAATCGGTTCTTCGTGAGTAAAACCGAGTCCGAGCTCCGCACCGTTTTTCAAATTAGTTTTAAACCAATTGTCGACCTTCTCGTCGTCCCACCGATCTGTCTTTTTCCAATTTTCAGGATCTTGAAGCGCGGTCATCTGCATTTCCTGCGCACCGAGAGCGTTCATTTCTTCTCGAATGATATTTTCTATTTTGCGGAGAGTACGAAGACCAAGCGGCAAATACGAATACACACCCGCCATTTCCTTGTGAACAAAACCGGCGCGGATAAGAAGCTCGGCATTCTTCGAGACCTCGTCCTTTGGCGCTTCTTTGCGCGTTCTCGTGAACAGTTGTGATTGTCGCATAGTGAGATTATTGTAGCACTCAAAAAGAAAAACGGCAAAAAAGTTTTTTTGACATATATTCCTAAAAATGTTATAAATGACGCGAATCCCAAAGTTGTTTGAAAAAGAGGAGAAAGACAATGCTAAAATGGTTGCGCAGATTTTTCGGTAAGTTCTTCAAAAAAGAGAATTCATTTGAAGGGCTTTTCCGCGCGCACATCGCCATTAGTGCGAGGTGTGCAAGAGCAGCAATGGAGCTGTTCACTGAAATGGACCAGATCATTGCGCGCATTGCTGAGATTACGGCGCTTGAACACGAGGCCGACAGTATCACGTCTGACGTCCATCACTTGTCGGACAGATCGTTCATGACGCGCATAGATAAACCCGATATATTGTCCCTCATTCAAGAGCTCGACAATATTACGGACAGTCTCCATCATGCAGCCGATTTCGTCGACATTTATGGAATATCCGAACGGGTCAATGCCGCAGGCGAAGTACTCGGTACCATTTGCGAGATGATAAAGATCATCCAAGCGCAGATCGAAAAAATGCCGAACCTCTCTCTTGTCGATTCACAAAAAGCGTACTCAGAAGTTGACGCCTTGGAAACGAAAGCAGACACTCTCTGGAAAGCAGCTGTCAAAGACGCTTTCCAAAAACTGGAGGCCAAAGAATTCATCGCTCGAAAAGACGTGTTGGACATGCTCGAAAAAACCGCCAACACATGTCTTTCGGCCATGTCGGTCCTTAACTCGATCGTCCGCAAAGGCTCTCAATAAGGAAGCAACATGTCTCTCTTATTGATCGTTGTTCTTGCCCTCACTCTTGTGGCAGAGTTCGTAAACGGATGGACCGATGCGCCGAATGCCATAGCGACCGTGGTATCCACGCGCGTTATGCCGATCAAGGTCGCGGTCCTCATGGCTGTTGGGATGAACGTCCTTGGTGCTATTTCCGGCACAGCCGTGGCTGCGACCATCGGAACGGGTTTTGTTGATCCGAAATTCGTAACACTTCCCATTATAGCATCAGCGCTCATTGCGCTCGTGATCTGGGGAACGATCACGGCATATTTCGGAATTCCCACTTCAAAAACGCATGAGCTCGTAGCAGGACTTACCGGCGCTGCATTCGCCATCGCCGGACCGACACACCTGGTTATGTCCGGGTGGATAAAGATCGGCATCGGCCTCGCGGCTTCGTCAGTGCTCGGAATAACGATCGCATTCGTCATAGGAAAAGCGATCTATTTTTGGGGGCTTCACACCGACTGGGCGCCGTCTCGCGCGAGAAGAACATTCGACCGCCTTCAAATAATGTCTGCGGGCCTCGTGGCGTACAACCACGGAATGAACGATGGACAGAAGTTCATCGGGATCTTTACGATCGCGCTTGTCTCAGGGCACGTTCTGCCGACATTCGATGTCCCGCTTTGGGTGGCGCTCCTTTGCGCCTCAGTCATGGGGATAGGAACGGCATGCGGCGGTAAAAAGATCATTAGCATGCTCGGCGAAAAAATGACGACGATCGCCTCATGGCAAGGATTCAGTGCTGAAACGTCGTCATCAGTGATCTTGTTCATCTCGTCGTTGACGGGTATCCCGATCTCGACGACCCATACCGTCTCAACGTCGGTCATGGGTGCGGCGGCGGCAAAAAATACCGCTTCTGTACGATGGTATTTTGCGAAGAATATCGTCCTCGCATGGATCGTCACCTTTCCCGTTTGCGCGGCGATCGGGTATGCTGCGGCTCTCCTGCTTTCGCATTTCATATCGTTCGCGTAAGTTTTTCACCCCGCCGATGATCTCGGCGGTTTTTAGTTCTCAGATCTCGTAAACGTAAAGGGTGCGCGAGAGTTTATCTTTTCCCGCGGAAAGAGAGATATTCCGGATCGGTTCAGTATTTGGAAAAACAAAGTCGCACGAAATGATGCGCGTCCCCTTTCGACATTCTTTGCGCATTTTTGGAAGAAGCCGACGCATAACTTCGGGGTATAAATAACAATAGATATGGGTTGCTTGCGAAAGGTCCGCCGAATAAAAACTTTTAAAGAAAATATCAACCGGGGCTTTTCTATTCTCAAACTTCGCGATGGTATAAGGAATAATCCCTTTTTCGAAACCGACACCCCTTACACCCGAGCAAGATAATGCAGCGGCTTTGAGTATTCGCCCATTTCCGCACCCGAGGTCAAAGAACACCGAATTCTCATCAAGTTCGAGGGCTTTGATAATTTCCGGAAGAGCCCGCCGGCGTGTCGAGATAAAAGGAACCGGGACCAAGATCGAATCAGCCAGTTTGAGAAAAAAGGTCACCGTGTAAATCACAGTGAGAAGAATAAAGAGAACGATAAAAAATACCACCATTGCTTGCATCGTTTTATTTTACCACAAAAAAAACAAAAATCCGGTAGCAAAAGCCACCGGAGGGGAATTTGGAGCCTAGCTCCTTTGACACCAATGATGTCTTATTCTTTGTGGCGAAACGACGTGTGTCATTCCGCAAAAAACTATAACTGGTTTTAGTATACTTATAAAAAATGTCAAGAAGAATAACTTGACGAAAATACTATTATTGTGATATAATAAAATCCAACCTTTGAACATTCACAAGAGGAAAAAATGGAAAGACTCGAAACGAGACTCGACAAGCTGTTTTCGTTTTTGGTCCCCACACCGTGGAACAACGGGATGGAAACCATAAGCGGAGTAGACGGGCCTGCCATCATCCCAATAAGCAGGCAAAGAAAGGTTTGGTTTATAACCAATCGGCTTGGAGAGAGATGGGGCTTGACGATTAGCACATATGGAGAAGACGGAAAGGTGGTGTCTTCTCTAAACTACGACATTAAAGGAAGAGGAGGACTGAGATCAGCTAGTTTTCTCCCCTGCAGTGTCGGTGATCCTCACACCCTTGTCGAGCTAACCGAAGAGGTTCTGACAGACCTCTCTGATGTATTAGACGAGCTTCTCCTCCTCGCCGAAACAAAGCAAAAAGAGATCTTGGCCTCGTCACCGGAAGACATTCTGAAGGGGGTGCTAGTCGAGTTCGAGGCGCTTGAAGCCACGGGAAAAGTGGACAAATACGACGAGATTCCACTCCCCGAGGGAAGCCAGGCCACAATCTCACCCAAAGGTAATGATATCTATTACCTGAGGGTCGAACACCACGGCCCCGGTGTCATGCACTACGAGATCGGGTCAGACGTCTATCGCGTCGCTCACGGAATAGCGACCGAAGTCGAGGTGTCTCGTCTCGAAGATGAAGGCTGGACACATCACTACCTTGATCTTAGCAACGATTCGAGAGAATCGGAAGAGCGCAAAGAGAAGTTGCTTATAGTAGCAGCAGACATTCTGTTGCAACTCGGCCGTCTCGCGCGCCACAAATAGAGACAAGAGACGCCACACCAAAGAGCCCGGTTCACCCCGGGCTTTTTTAATTTGACAAATAATATATATTCGTGGTATAATACAATCCAACGTTTGAACATTCACAAGAGAGACAACCGATGAACGCGCCAAGAGAAACCCTCGCTGGACTGGCAAAGAGGCTCATCGAGGTCACGCCAGAACCCGACTTCCACTTCTACACAGCAATCCCACAAAATCGTTGGATCCGTGTCAGAAAAAACGAAAGCGGGGTTGCTGTCACAATCGAGTACTGGAATGGGTACGGGTTCAGTTACAGAGGACGTAATGAATACACGTTCGACCGTTCCGGTACGATGATCTCCGCGTCGACTCACGGAGGATCAATTATCAGTGTTGGTGGTGAACCCCGTTTGGGAGGTTTCGATGCCGACGTCACGGACCGACTCACTGACGAGCACCTACAAGAGCTCGTCGAAGCACTAGATGTAGTCCTGAACCAGATCTGGTCTCAAGATAACCGATAGCCTCGCGCTGTTCCTGTCCACCCCTAAGCCCGGTCACCCCGGGCTTTTTCATATTCAAAAACAATAGCGACATTTCTGCCGCTATTGTTTTTTTAATTTAATAGTTTCGTCCCTCTAAAATCACTTCCCAAGGTCTCTCCTTTCCCCGTCGCGGAACTCGGTTCCGCTCCTCCTTAAGGAAAGACCTTTGTCCGCGATTTTCCATAAGCCTCGGATTTGGATGACACGCCTTCGCTTATAGCTTCGGACTGGCGAGGGGCGAAGGAAGGGAAAGTGTGAAAACCGTAGGTTTTCACCACCCCGACAACGAGCCGCGCGAGCGCGAAGTGAAATAGATCGCGAAAATAGCGCCTCGCCCCCTTTAGAGACAAACTAATGAAGCGATCGAGTCGCCTTCGCGCAACTTCATAACCCGCACCCCCTGCGTCATGCGTCCCAGTTTCGGTATCGAGACAATATCCGTCTTGATCACTTGAGAATTTTTGGAAATGACAATGACTTCCAGTTCTTCGCCCGAGAGAACCTTGGCAGACATAAGCGCGCCGGTTTTCTTGGTGACAGCCATCGTCTTTATGCCGGAGCCTCCGCGTTTCTGAACCTTATATTCTTTCATCGGGGTTTGCTTTCCGTAACCGTTTGCCGAAACGACAAGAAGCGTCGGTTTTTCAAAGCTCTTTTTCACGATGTCGGCGCACACAAGAGTATCGCCCTTTTTCAGCGTAATTGCTTTGACTCCCATGGCCGTTCTCCCCATCTCTCGCGCATCACTCTCTTTGAATCGAACGGATTGGCCTTGCGCTGTCACGAGAACAACATCATCGCCTTTTTCCGCGAAGAGTGTCGCGAGAAGTTCATCACCTTCTTCGAGCTTGATCGCGATCAGGCCACTTCGTCGAACATCTTTAAAACTGTCAGCGGAGAGTTTTTTCACAACTCCGTTCTTGGTGATCATGACGATCGAGAGAGAAGTTTCTTTGAGAGATTTCGGAAGAGCAAGAATGGAATTCACATTTTCGCCTTGCGTGAGCGAGATGTAATTCATGATGGACTTTCCGCGCGTCGCTCTCTTCCCTTCCGGAATTTCGTACATCTTCATCTGGTATGCCTTACCCTTGTCGCTGAAGAAAAGAAGATCTGAATGCGAGTTTGTCGTGAGGAAACTTGTAATGAAGTCTTCTTCTTTTGTATCGAGGTCGACAACGCCGACGCCTCCGCGTTTCTGTTTGCGGTATTCGTCCGGATTGGTGCGCTTTACATAGCCGCCCTTCGTGAATACGAGAATGCTTTCTTCATCGGGAACAAGATCCTCGTCGGTGATCGTCTTCGGATCCCCTTTCACGATCTTGGTGCGGCGTTCGTCGCCGTATTTCTCGACAATCTCCTGGAGTTCTTTCTTCACCACGGCGAGAATATTCTTTGCACTTGAAAGAATGGTCTCGAGTTCTTTTATGAGTTCCTGTATATCGTGCAGTTCATCCTCGATCTTTTTACGTTCGAGTCCGGCGAGTTTCTGGAGCTTCATTTCGAGTATCGCAACAGCCTGCAGTTCGGAGAATTTGAAACGTTTGATGAGATTTTCCTTTGCCGTCGGGGTATCTTTCGACGCTTTGATGATCTTGATGATCTCGTCGATGTGATCAAGCGCTTTTTTAAGACCGAGCAAAATATGCTCGCGCGCTTTCGCCTTGCGAAGTTCAAATTCGGTACGGCGTTTTACTACTTCCTGGCGGTGTTTAATGAATTCGGAGAGCACGCTCTTGAGAGAGAGCGTTTGGGGCGTACCGTCGACGAGTACGACCATGTTCAAGTGAAACATCTGCTGCAACTCGGTATGTTTGTAGATAAAATTCAAAACTTTCTGCGGTTCAACACCCGCTTTGAGATCGATCGCGATGCGAACGTCTCTTGTCGATTCGTCACGAAGTCCTTTGATTCCTTCAAGCTTTTTTTCATGAACAAGGTCGGCGATGTGGATAATAAGCTCCGCCTTATTCACCCGATACGGAATGGAGGTGATAATAATCTGGAACATCCCGCCTTTCGTTTCAACGATATCGGCTTCTCCTCGACAAAGCATTCCTCCGCGTCCGGAAGAATACGTATGATGCATATCCTTGCCTCCATACACGCGTCCGCCGGTCGGAAAATCCGGACCTTTAACAAATTCCATCAGATCTTCCGTCGTCGCATCTTTATTTTCGATAAGGTGCACACAAGCATTCACCACTTCTGTCAGATTATGCGGCGGAATATTTGTCGCCATACCGACGGCGATACCAAGGGTACCGTTCAGAAGTATGTTCGGGACGGCAGCCGGAAGGACTGTCGGCTCTTTGCGCGTTCCATCATAGTTCGGAACAAAATCCACGGTCTCTTTATCGAGATCGCGCAAAAGTTCTCCGGAAAGCCGCGACATTTTTGCTTCGGTGTAACGCATGGCCGCCTGCGAGTCGCCATCAACCGATCCGAAGTTTCCCTGTCCCAGGACAAGTGGATATCGATAGCTGAATTCTTGCGCCATTTTTACCATCGCATCATACACAGAAGAATCGCCGTGCGGATGATATTTCCCGAGAACATCGCCGACCACCGCCGCCGATTTTCGGAATTTTGATGAAGCGGTAAGCCCCATTTCCTGCATCGCAAAAAGAATACGTCTATGCACAGGTTTCATTCCGTCGCGAACATCCGGAAGAGCGCGCGTCGTAATGACCGACATCGCGTAATCCAAATAAGAATCCTTCATCTCCTTCGATATGTTTACAACACGAATGTTCTTGTTCGGTACTTCCTCTACGGGAATATTTTTTTCGATATCTTCTTTTTTAGCCATAAATTTCTTTTAGAATTGATCTGCTTGAGATTATTGTTTGAGAACGCATTTTTTATTCGGTACATCCATGAGATACCCGTCGACGCATGCACAGATCGCGCCATCGTCGATCTTACTGTATGCGTATTCCCCGTACCACGCCTGACACTGCAAACTTCCTTTGGTTCGAGATGTCGAGGGGGGCGGTGGCGGAGGAGGTGGAGGCGGAGTCACTACTACGGGTTCGGGTGTTACTTCAGTGACCGGAGCAGGTGGCGGGGTAACTTTCTTCTTCGGTGCGGTCTTTACAGGGACCACCTTCAACACCTCTGTCGGATCGGTGACAATACCGTCCGTGTCAATGGCTTTTGCAGCGAGTGCGGCATTGTTCTCTTTCTGCATGCCTGACCCAACAGGAGTGGACGAACTCGTGCCGCTTAGAGTCGCTTCAAGACCGGCAACGATTTGCTTTGTGCTCGTTCCAATATCTCCGGAGTCGTGCACTTCTTTTAATCGGATCATTATACCGACCGAATCCGTTATCTTATTGAATTTATCTTTGAAGTCATCAGCGAGACCACCCAGGCTATTCGAGACAAAAGAAAAAGGAGATGCGAGTTCGGTTATCGGTTGGTTCTCTGTGTTCTCTGAAGTGATAGAGGGGAGATTGTCATGAAGGACAAACCACGGGACAATGATGAAAAGACCTATGACAGCAGAATAGAATACAGCGATGGCATTGCGTGAATCCTCCGGCAAGACCCTTATTTTATCTAAAAAATTCCACATATGGTTTGAATGACGAACTAAAACACTTTAGCCGGTTTATACGACTGGTGCGAGCACTACAACTTCACTTTCTTTTCCTTCAAGATCCTTTTTCTTCAAGGTAAGCTTATCAACTGGTTTGATCGACTCGCTGCCGTTCTCTTTCAAGAACGCTCTTAAATTTTTACCATCATTGTCTTCCGCAAAAAGCGGGACGATGATCTTCGGTTCAAGCTCGACACAGAGTTTATACGCTTTATCCGGAGTAAGCAGCCCTTCTCCGCCGATCGGCACGAATAAAATATCTATGTCTTCGAGATTTGCCTTTACGTCCGCACCGAGATCCGTATCTGACAGCGCACCGACATGGCAGATCTTCATATCCTCAAAATTGATAAAGTAAACCGCATTGTTCAGGTCCGTCCCCCCATATTTTGATTTTGAATTAAAGCCTTTGACAGTAACGCTGTGAACTTCATACTCGCCGGGACCGTCGACCACGAACGGGGTCTTGTCCCCGAAAGCAAGAGTTTCTATACCGGAAAAATCTTTATGCTTGGCGGAGACGATACCGAGATCCGCCGAAAATCTTCCCGATTTTAATTTGGATTCTTTGCCGATCGGGTCAATGCCGATAACCGTATCGCCGAATTGCAATTTGACGAACAGAGCGCCGTAATATGTGATAATCATGGCTGTAATTATAACAAATTTTGATGGCGGACGCAAAGAAAAACCCCGCCGAGACGACGGGGATGAGACCGAAAACGTTGTGCTCTTATGGCACAAGCTTCCCGTATTTTTCCGCGGAAATAGAGACCGAGACCTTCTTGATCCGCTTATCGGCCCACTCAATGACCGGGTTACCGACGCAGTACCACACCAACCAGCTGAGATCGCCATACTCCTTCGCGATCGTTGTTTTTTCGCCGTTCGCGGTGATGGGAATCGGCGGAAGCGACCACGACGGTGTATGCTCGCCCAGGTGCCATGCCAGGAACCGGATTGCAAACACCCACCAAGGTGCTTGTTGAAGGATAATCATTACATCATCCTTTGGGTCGCTCGGGCGCATCTCGTACCAACTTTTTTTCACTTTTTTGTCTGCTCTTAGGGAACTAAAGAATACATCTATTGTTATCACATTTATATTTATATGTCAAGAATTGTAGCATTGCAGCGTCAAGTTTACACTCGCGCACTTCCATAGCTTCTCCATTGGAGTCATCCCATCCATCCCGAGTCCTCGATGCCGTCTCTCGTTGTTGTAGTACTGGAG